>JACCDG010065063.1_pt1 | contig 146562 bp, 190 predicted proteins | sample 7442471 | NCBI WGS metagenome assembly JACCDG01 (sample SAMN15323444, study PRJNA562643) | freshwater metagenome | isolation source: river surface water | place: USA:Blue River Watershed | collected 2017-08-17 | reverse complement strand
GATTACAAGGCGATTGGAGTTCTATTCCTACATATAAAATTGGCGAGATAGTTCGAGACGGCGGGTATACATATGTGGCCACTGCCGATAGTAACAATCAGCGCCCACCAAATGCTTTATATTGGAGCAAACTAAATGAAGGTATTGATTGGCAAGGTAACTGGTCAGTATCTACAGCTTACATCCTAGGACAAGCAGTTAAGTATGGACCAAATTCTTATATTTGCGTACAGGCTCATAGTTCTACCAATGGTGCAGATCGCCCAGACAATGATGGAACTGGAACATATTGGAATTTATTAACCGCCGGTAACGAAGAATCAGTACTTACAACCATCGGTGACTTGGTTTATTATTCTGGCGCAGGTCCAACAAGATTACCAGTAGGAGATGAAGGACAGGTACTAACTGTACAATCTGGGCAGCCAGCATGGAAATATTTTGGCCGTGTTAAGAATGTATTCTATGTAGGTCCAAACGGAGAAGATACTCCAGCACCTACTAGAGGTACTACTATTGATCAACCATGGGCTAGCGTTCGTTATGCCTGCGAGCAGATTGATCTAGGTACAGAATTTCCAGAAGCAGCTCATTTATTGAGAAGAAATAGAACTTTTATCCAGCGTGAAATCGCAGAATGGGTAGCTTATCAGATCACCGCAGGTACAGGTATCTGGGCAGGATTCACCAATGATAGCGTTGCTAAATGTCAGCGCGATATGGGATTGATTATTGATGCTATTATCTATGACCTAACACATACCGGTAATGCAAAAATTATCGAAGCAACAGAAACATATTTTAATGCTGCAGGAACAGCGTTAATTGCTGCTATTCAAGATGAATATCAACAGAACGTAGCAGCTATTAATTATGGTGTAAGTTTGATTGGCAGCGTATTATCTAATACTGCTCCAGCAGCTAACTATCAAGCATTAAATGGTATAGCCGCAGGCGATCGTACAAAACAGATCATTGACGGTAATTACACAGCAGAAGCAGATGCATTGACTACCTGTCAAGATCTAGCAGCTATCCTTACAGATGCTCTAACAGCACAAAATACATCCGGAGTACCTTCTTTAGATATTCCTAATTACACTATCAATGTCAAGACAGGCTTATATGAAGAAGTATTACCAATTCGTGTGCCTTCTAACACAGCGATTGTTGGTGACGAACTTCGTTCATCACGAGTAAGTCCAGCAGGCAAACTGATTGCTGACAATGATAAAGCTAAGAGCATAGCTACATTAACAAGACTAAAAAATATCACTACTAACATAGTAACTAACGCTGCGGTAACTCCTACAACAGGAAATATCGCAGTACAGGATACCACTAGTCAAAATGAAGGTAACACTGGTAGTTCTACAGCAGTTACAAGATTACAAGCAGGCTGTGCAGAAATCAAAGATATCTTAACTAACGGATTGGGATCTGTTGATGCATTCGTATTAACTAATCCAACAAACTGGGGTTCAAGTTTAACTGATACTGCTTATGCAAGTACAGGTAACGTTACAGGTGCAACTTCTACTTACGATTTTGCTAGAGCTCAGATTTTAGCGAACACTGCATTTATTAAAGCAGAAATTACTGCTTGGATCGCTGTTCAAGTCGCAGGTAACATAGCACCATTTACAACATCATTCACTTATGATTCAGCTGCATGTGCTCGTGACGTAGAATATATTCTAGACGCTATGCGTTATGATTTAACCTACGGTGGCAATACACAGACTATGATCGCTGCCAAAGCATACTATAGTTTTGGTGCAGCTACATTCGGCGACGGCGAAAAAGAAGAAACTCTAGCTGCATACGCAAGATTAAAGACGGTAGTTGGCCAAGTTATCACTGAAGCAGCAGTTTCTGTGTCAGCAGGTAATGCATTGACACAAGACACCAGCGGTACTGCCGGCAATACAGCAGCTAAGAATTTTGGCGAAGAACGTATCCAAAATATTATCGATGTTATCACCAACGACGGTGACGAAGATGCAGTTGGATATCCTGCTACTGTAAATCCAGCAACATCATGGGTTTCTGCAGAATTACTCAGCGCAGGAGCAGCATTAAACACAGCAAAATCAGAAATACAGACTCATTCTGTAAATTACATTAAGAGAGAATACCCAACATTAGTATTTGACGAAGCTGTATGTTCTAGAGATGTTGGTTATATCGTAGATGCATTAAGATATGACTTGATGTTTAATTCTAATTTTGCATCTATCAAAGCTGGTATGTCTTATCGTAGAGGTACAGCTTCTGCGCTACTAGTGGTAGCTCAACAGTTGGCTGCAACACAAACTATCATTGATTTTATTAACAAGAAAGGATCTGTGATTGTTGCCAACGGTGCTGCTGTTCTAGCAGGATTGTTATGGGATGATATTATTAACTATGCAAATACTGGCACAAGACCAATCATAGTTGGTACTATAGATCCAGCAGAAGATATTGATAGATTGAACGGCGCACTAATTTTATTAGCAAACAAAGAATATTTTGTTGCTGAAGCATCGGCTTATATTGCTGATACATTTAAAGCTACAGTATCTGCATCCGATGGCGGAACAGATACATTTACCTGTTCTTCACAGACATGGATGGTTGCAGGAGACACTGTAAGATTCAGTGGAACAACATTTGGTGGCGTTAATACTACAACAACTTATTATGTTTTAGCTAGTGGATTAACTGCTACAACATTTAAAGTATCTTTAACACCAGGAGGAACAGCAGTTGATCTATCAGGCGCAGCCGGATCAATGACTGTAAGCTGGTATTATAATTCTGCTAGTTGCTTAAACGATGTAAGAAATTATGTAGAATCTATTGCACACGATTTAAAATACACAGGCAATTATAAGTCTGTAATGGCTGCAAGATTCTATAGAAATGCATTAACTGGTTCTAAACTAGAAGACATGTATTATGTAAGTAGAGGTTGCGGTATCCGTAATCAAACATTGCTTGGTCTAGACGGTACATCAGACGGAAATACTGCCGGTGCAGGCGATGCAGACGGTCTAGGAGCAGCTAATATATATGGAACACAGCGTCCATTGGCTGGTGCTTACGTATCATTGAATCCGGGATTCGGACCAAACGATGAAAATGTTTGGGTTACAAACAAATCTACGTATGTACAGAACGTTACAACATTCGGAACTGCTTGCGTAGGTCAAAAGATTGACGGATCGCTACATGCAGGTGGTGTTGATTCTATCGTTTCCAACGACTTTACACAGGTATTGTCAGATGGTATTGGTGCTTGGATTACCAACTTAGGTCGTGCAGAACTTGTTTCTGTATTCACATACTATAACTATATTGGTTATCTAGCAGAAAACGGTGGTAAGGTTCGTGCTACCAACGGTAACAATTCATACGGTACATACGGTTCTGTATCAGAAGGTATTGATATTACAGAAACTGCTGTTACAGGAGCGATCAACAACAGAGCTGACGAAGCAGATGTAAGAAATGTACTTGTAGATGGTAATAATGTTTTAATTTATGAATTCGGTAATGCTGGTAATAACTACAGCTCTGCTACATTTACTACCAGCGGTGCAGGTTCAGGTGTAACCACTGTTGCTAATGAATTCCGTGACGGTGGTGTGTTTAATATTCGTTTAACAGATCCAGGTGACAGTTCAGGAATTGGTGGTGAAGGCTATATCACAGCATCTAACCAAGCACAAAGTGGAAATACTACTCAGATCACATTAGCTGCTGCTGACACAAGAGGTAGTTTGGCTTATGTAGGTATGAGCATTTATATTACTGCGGGAACTGGTGCTGGACAATATGGTTATATTAATACATATAACGGCGGATCTAAAGTGGCTACTGTGTTTAAAGAAAGCACAGGTACTGCAGGTTGGGATCATGTAGTTCCAGGAACACCTATCGAAGCAGCTCTTGATGTTACAACACAATACGAAATAACACCAAGAATCTCACTAACAGATCCACCCTTTACTAAAACTACTGCTAGTTTGCCAGCTAATAGAAACTGGTCAGACGTAGCATGGGGTGACGGTGCAGGATACTATGCAGCACTTTCTGCATCAGGAGGTTCTGGATCACTAGCAACATTTAATGTAACTAGAAGACAAGGTGTTTATACAGTTGAAATTCTTGCAGGCGGTGCTTTATATACAGTAGGTAATACATTAACTATTGTCGGTGCTAATCTTGGAGGCACTACACCTGCTAATAACTTAACACTAACTGTAACATCAGTTACTAACCCAAGCGGTGCAATTACATCGGTATCTGTATCAGGTACTGCCGTAACACCTAAGTATGTAGCAGTGACTAACGGAAGCGTGTCTGGCGCATACTCATTAGACGGTATAACATGGACAGGAATGACCATGCCTACAGCCTCAGGCGGTGGTGGCGGTGAGCCAGATAATCAATGGATAGCAGTTTGCTACGATGTTTATCAAAATATTGGTCGTTATGTAGCAATAGCCAAAGGTTCATCTACAGTAGCATACTCATTAGACGGTATCAATTGGACATCTGCGTCATTGGGTGTTGTTGAAGATTGGAGTGATATCGTTGGCGGTAACGGAGTATTTGTTGCTATCGCAGAAAGCGATTCAAGTACCACATGGAGATCAACATCCACGAACGGTGGTCTAACTTGGACAGCAGCCACAGTGGCTACTGGTGCCAAAGCGATTGCATACGGTAACGGAAGATTTGTATTAATTGAAGGTAACTTCTCAAATTCAGTAGCATGGAGTGCGAATGGTATCACTTGGACAGTGACTACATTACCATCCAATGACGATTCTACAGAAAGTAACTGGCAAGATATTGCATTTGGAAATGGAAGATTCGTGGCTATCGCAGACAGTTCTGCAATGGCAGCTTACTCATTTAATGGTGCTACATGGTATAAGAGCAATCTACCAGGCACGTTTGAATGGAGCTCGATCGGTTACGGTCAGGGTGTGTTCTATGTAACCAGCCTCGGCGATGCTGCTGCTAGCTCCCCAGATGGTGTAACATGGACATTACGTGACGGTAGTTATGCAAGTCTAAACGTTACAGCAACTAATCTAAACGTTATTCCAGCATCTTTGGATTCGAGAACATTGCCTAGCGCAAGTACATGGCAAGATGTTCTATGGGACGGCACCAAGTTTGTAGCAATCGGTTATACATCGGGCACCTCACTAGGAGCATATGCAACCAGCACAAATGGTACAACATGGACTGGTGGAACTATTGCACAATCTGGTTCTAACTGGGAATATACAGCATTAGCTTATAATGGTACAAACCAATATGTTGCATTAATTGGTGGTAATGGTGGTACAAACGATATCGCTACAAGTACCGACGGTACTACTTGGAGTACGACAGCTAACGTACTACCAGCTAACTCCTATTGGAAACAGGTAGTTTGGGACGGTTCTAAATACGTAGCTATCAGAGCAGATAGTGCTAACATAGCAACTTCTACTAACGGCACAACTTGGACAGGATCGGCAGTATCTGGAGGATCATCGGATGCAACAAGCATAGCTGTTGGTTCAATCAGCGGTACTACTTACTATATTATAGTAAGTGGTGGCACAGGTGCTAGCCAGGCTGTTTCTCATTCTACTAACGGTGCTTCAACCTGGACCACAGCAAATTCGATGCCTAGTTCAGACTTATGGAGTTCTGTGGCATATGGTAACAGCAGATTCGTTGCTGTAGCGGGTAACACTGCGACAACAACTACAAAAGCAGCTTACTCAACTAACGGTACTAGCTGGAGTGCTGCTACAATGCCAGGAGCTGCTGCTCGTTGGATTAAAGTTATTTGGACTGGCACAGCATTCTTAGCATTCGCTTATAATAGCACCAGAACTGCTTACTCGGCAGACGGTGTTACATGGGTCGAAGGTCCTGCACAGCCAAGTACTGCTAACTGGTTCACAGCAGCCTCAACAGGTACAACTTCATACATCACAGCTTCGTTGGCTACTAACACAACTACTACTGCGTCGAGTATGGAATTTGGCCTAGCATTGAATTGGCTAACAACTTCAAGCACAACTAACTTGACTGTAGGAGATAGAATTAGATTCACCGGAACTACTATCGGTGGAGTAAGAGCAGATACTTCAGCATATTATTTTGTTAAAACTATCTATGACGCTACTAGATTTACAATTTCAACAACTAGCGGCGGCTCAACATTTACTCTAACCACAGCTACAGGTACTGCACCGTTCTTAGTCAGCAAGAATTATGTTGCTTCTGTATTAGGAAATTATAACGGTACTCCAAATTGGGTAGTATTAGGCAGCAACAGTCAAGGTGTTCAAAACATTAGACAAGGTGCAAAAGCAAGAGCAAGGTCGTATGTCACAGGAGATGGTATAATCGCTGAAATTTGGATACATGAACCAGGTTCTGGATATCTATCTGCTCCAACATTAACCATAACTGATCCTAATAATACAGGTGCAGATGCAACGACCCAAGTAAGAATTGGTAACGGTGTATTATCACAGCCAACATTTACTAACAGAGGTTCAAACTACTCTGCTGCGGCAGCAGATATTACTGGAAACGGATATGCTGATAACTATCAGGTTACTTCGTTCGTAGCTTTCCAGAACCTTACAGATGTACCAAAGTCTGGTTCCAACGTACAGATCGCTGGAATTGACGATGTATATTATAGACTGGTCAATGTAACTGGATTACTACCTAACACAGACGGAACTTATAACGCTATATTACAGTTAAGTCCAGCTATCGGAGCAGCAGAAGCACCAGAACATGCAACTGCTGTTACAATTCGCAGACGTTATTCACAGGTTCGCTTAACAGGTCACGACTTCTTAGATATTGGTACAGGTAATTTTACTGAATCTAATTATCCAGGATTACCGTTAAACGATCCAATACCTGCTAATGAAACAGTTACAGGCGGTGGTGGTCGTGTATTCTACACATCAACTGACCAAGATGGTAACTTTAGGGTTGGTGGATTGTTCAACGTTGAGCAGAGCACTGGTGTTGCGACATTGAATGCTGACGCATTTAATATTGCCGGACTAAACGAACTGTCACTGGGTTCTGTAGCGTTAGGCGGTTCTGGCGCTACTATTTCAGAGTTTTCAACAGATCCATTCTTTACACAGGATTCTGACAGCGTAGTTCCAACACAACGAGCAATTAAAGCATATATTACCAGCCAAATTGGTGGCGGTGGATCTAGCTTAAACGTTAATACACTCACAGCGGGTGTAATTTACGTAGCTGGACAATCCATTAGCACAACTACAAATGTTCAAATTAACATAAATAGTAAGGTAAACTTCAAAGGCGGTATTGCAGGTGATGCTCTTGTATTAAACTACTTTTTACAAGCAAATTAATGGAGAATTTTAAATGGCAACAGGATTATTAGGCCAGTCAGCACTGGCAGCAACGACAAACACTACGGTTTATACCGTGCCTGCCACTACATTCACGGTTTTTAGCATAAATGTTTTAAATCGTGGAAGTACCGCGGTAGCTGTTAGAGTAGCTTTAGCTGCTGGTGCATCACCGACTAATGCAGAATATATAGAGTACGATGTTCAAATTGGCTCTAACGGAGTTTTAGAAAGAACTGGTTTAATGATGGATGCTGGGAAGCGTCTCGTTGTATATGCCAGCAATGCTAATGTGTCAGTGAACGCATATGGCATCGAGACATCAACAGTATAATTTAGGAGAATAAAATGGGACGACAAGTATCATCCTTTGGAACTGATGCAGTAACGAATAGAACTATTTCAAGTAGTTCTAACGTTAACGCCGGCGAAAGAATTTTCGCGGTAGCAACTGGAGGAGCATTTACCCTAACTCTGCCAAGCTCGCCAATAGAAGGCGACACTATCCAGATCATAGACGTTGCGGGTATTTTTCAAACAAATAACGTAACTATTGCTAGAAATGGACAAAAGATCCAGAACTTAGCAGAAAACCTAGTTCTAGATATGAACAACGCAGCAGTTACAATGATTTTTTCGGGTGCTACCTACGGTTGGGTATTCATCGGACCTTAATAGGAATTTAAAATGGCTAGACTTACTGATCTACTATCCACAAGAGAGATCATGGCCAACCAGCAAAATCTGGAACGAGGTCATGTATATACCGTCACCGTTGGTACGATGTATACTTGTATTCGTGATGATAATGGCTGGTGTTGGGCCTCTCCCGGTTGTGGTACTTTAGAAATTGAAATGTGGGGCGCAGCAGGTAGTGGATCACGTATGTGCTGCTGTGGCGGCGGTCTTCCAGGAAACGCCCCAGGTTATACTAAGAAAACTATTGCAGTGTTCTGCAATTCCGCAGTGTGCGCCTGTCCAGGAATGGCATGTAATGCACACGATTTATGTTTCAGTGGATGCAGTCTTCCAAGCTATCTAAGATGGTGCAACGCTAGAGACCTTTGCGGATATAGCAACGGATGTATGTGTGCGCAAGGTGGCCGAGGAGGCACATCTTTCTGCTCAACATCAACATCATTATACTGTTGTTTTGCAGGTAATGGTTTCTGTGCTACGCTATTTGGAAATAGCTGCGGCATTATATGTAATCAGTGTCCAGGCGCATGGATAGGCTGTGGCTACGGTGGCGACACTAACTGTTGCGGCTGTATCAGCTACATGCATTTTTTCTGTAATACAGGAAATCCAAGACCCTGCTATGTACATCAATTTGTAGCGTATTCTCCGGGATTATTCAGCGATCAAGGAGGCGTTATTGCTTCTATGGCTGAAGAAGATCCAGAATTTTCACAGTGGAGCGGAGCAGGATTACTAAATCATCAATATGCTCAAAATGCTCTAAGCCGTTCTCCTGTAGGGGGAATTTCTTGGATCACTTGTTATGCATCTACACAGAGCTGCGGATGTTATGAAATGTATGGCTGTATGCCGTTTAATTCATATGGTGTTGGTGGATTGCCTCCATATCCGTGCCCAGACGTTCGTGATCACGGTAAGCGTGGCGGCCATGGTGCTATCAGATTGACTTACAGAGGTTCGAACGCCTACGGTCAGAACTGCGCTAAACTAGGAATAGGATACTAAAACTATGGCAAGATTATCGAACTTATTAGGAAACAGAGAACTGGCATTCGAGGATAACCTCGAAAAAGGTCGTATCTGGGTCTATCATGAAGGAACGATGTACACATCATTCTGTAATGGATTCTGTTGGAGAGCTCCTGGTTGCGGTTTTGTACAAATAGATATGTGGGGTGCAGCTGGCTCTGGAGCACAAATGTGCTGCTGCGGAGCAGGAACCCCAGGTAATGCGCCAGCATTTTTAAGAAAATGTATATGTGTCCAATCAGGTAATTATGTTTGTGGATATATCGGACGTTCTTGCAATAACTCATCAGCACTATGTTTCCGTGGTTGCTCAGAAGCGACCTGCGTATGCTGGTTTGGTTGCTCGCACAAAGACTTATATGAAGGCGGACAGCGTCCAGAAGAAGATGACGGCAAGTCATATTCAAATCCTTGGGGAGTGGGATTCTCTGATCCATTAGGATATTCAACGATCGAAAGTGCAGGATCAGATAAAAGCAATGTTACAGGCGGTAATCAAGGTTATAGAGGTGGTGCGGGATACGGCTGCTCAACCGGTGCTTGCTGCCAAGCAGGACGCAACGGCGGAAACTTCACTCGCGGATGCTTATGTGCGCAGGGCGGACGTGGCGGCATAACATATTGCATGGATGATAAATCTGCATATGCATGTTTTAGAACAGGCTATTTCTGCGGCACAGGCCTAGGACCCAGCCACAATATGTGTGATACATCAAGATCTCCATGTGGCATGATCTGTAATTGGTGCCAGAACGGATTCAACGTAGCCTGCGGATACGGCGGTGATATCAACTGCTGCGGTATGTGGAGTTGTGTATCCTATATGGGATGCTTAGAGCTTTGCCCATGTATGTTCCAATACCACGTGCCTACTGCTGCTGGTATCTTTACTGAAGACGGTGGTACATTTACCTATACTTCATACAGTGACGGTACTCCACAAGGTGAATGGTCAGGCGGCCCATTAGCCACACAGTTTAATGCTCTAAAATCATTAAGTCGTTGGCCTAGCCATCAAGAACACTTTACTTGCTGGAACAACCAAAGATCCTGCGGTTGCTATGAAATGCAAGGCTGTATGAATTATATGCCAACTGGAGTTCCAGGTTCAGCCCCTCATCCATGTCCAGGTGTTCGTGATCATGCAGGACGCGGTGGTTTAGGTGCAGTACGTGTGAAATTTATTCCGATAGCGGGCGTGAGTTCATACTAAAATGGATAAATTAACAGTGAAATTTAAGATAACAGGAGGCGAGTCGTAATAATATGGCCAACTTAAGAACATTAGTAGAATCAAAATTAGACCAGATTTACTACGACGAGTACAATCTGGAAAAAGGTCGTATATGGGCTTATACACCGGGAGCAGAATACGCTAACTTTGTTAATGGTTTCTGTTGGATCGCCTGCTGTACAGGAAAAGTAATCCTAGATGTTTGGGGCGCAGGCGGTAGCGGTGCTAGAATGTGCTGCTGCGGTATGGGTATCCCAGGAAATCCTGGAGCATGGTCTAGAAAATGTATCTGCGTAAATGCCGGAGACTTAGTCTGCGGATATGTAGGTAAGTCATGTAATAATGCTGATGCATTATGTTTCCGTGGCTGTTCAGAAGCCAGCTGTGTATGCTGGTTTGGACGCAATCCAAATACAGGTGCGGCCATAAACGGTTGTATTTGTGCGCAAGGCGGACGCGGTGGTGTTACATGGTGCTCTACTGGTACAGGCGGCTACTGCTGCTTTACCTCAGGTAACTATTGTAATACCAACTATGGCGGATCACAAGGTATTATTTGTAACTTTGGATCAGGAACTGGATCTTGCTGTGCTGAATCCTGGGGCGGAGATATTAACAAACGTGGCGGATTTAGCTGTGCTACATTCTGGGGTACTAACGGCAGTTCTTGTCCATGTGCCACACATATTCACGTAGCAGTGCCTCCAGGCATGTTTGCCTGTGATGGTGCAGTAGTAACATTTACTCAAGACTCTGATTCGGGATGGGGTGAATGGTCTGGAATGCCATTCCATAATTTTAGCGGTGCCTTGAATGCTTTAAGTCGCCAACCTGCTAGAGGTATTCCTTGGACTACTTGCTATTCGCAGCATACAAGAGCCTGTGGATGTTATGACGTTACAGGTTGTATGCCGTTCGTTCCTGCAGCTATGGGAGGCTTACCAGCTCAACCATGCCCAGACGTTCGAGACAACGGTTATAGGGGCGGTTTAGGTTTAGTAAGAATTAATTTTATCGAGAGGGTATAATGAGAAAAGCATTTCAAACGGTTCTACCAGACGAACCATATAAGACAACTACTAAAAAGAACATCACAGTAGATTGTATCTATACAGGCCGACGTTATCTATTGATCCGTTTAAATGGTGATGGTACTATGTTTGCTCTAGAAAAGCAAGCAGAAACACTAGAAGAACTAGAGCCATTTAAAATGACTCCTGCTCAACTAGCATTAGATGGGGACACCTTTCAAGTAGTATTAGACGCAGAAACACACACTTGGGAAGCAGCCCACATAACTCACGATTATGAGCACGGAGAAGTTCCAAACTATAAAGAAGTTTTACCTACCGGTGAAACATATGAATATACCTATGATGACTTTAACGGTGCTTTGACTCAGCCATTTTACGTCAATGATATCCGCTATGACATTCATACCAAAGCCTGGATACGTCCTAGATATAGAGTTCATGCTTTAACTAGACAAGAGTTTTTGAGTTCTATGGAAACACAAACCAAAACTTATAAAGAAGCTATGGAAAGCGGACAATATCTGCCAGAGCAGTTGGCAAAAATCAAAGCTCATTACGAATTTTGCCAATCTGTGCCAACAAAATATGCAGGCGTAGATCATTGGAAAATCGTTTGTCCAAGTCCACCTACTCTTTAATCTAGTTTAAACCAAGAAAGGCCTTGTTCTTATATCCGTAAGGATATATAATGCGTACAAGGCCTTTCTTATTGGAGTTTAAATGACTAGATCAAAAGCATTTTTCATTAATGGAGGAGCAGGCAGAATGATAACTTCTGTACCTGCCCTTGAGCTGTATGAAAAAGAATCGGGAGATAAAGATTTTATAATCGTCTGTGAAGGCGGCACAGATGTATTCAAAGGACATCCTACATTAGATGCTCGAACATATGATGTTTGGCACAAAGGATTATTTAGAGATTTACTAAAAAATAGAGATATTCTAACCACAGAGCCATATAGAGTTTGGGAATATTATAATCAAAAGTGTTCAATCGGACAAGCGTTTGATATACAGATTAATGGTAAAGGTATTAGAGAACTTCCTCCACCGACCTTTAGACTTAGCAAAGACGAGCTGTTAAATGGTCGTCAAGTAGTCAGTGAAGTTAAAAAGAAACTGAAAAAAGATAAACTAGTAGTGTTCCAGCCGTTTGGACGAGGCATTGAATACATCGACGAAACACTAATAGATCGTACAGCTAGAAGTTTTGAATTAAGAGATGTAAAACAAATCATCAAAAAATTACAGGACAACGGATTCGCTGTTATTCTTATGAGCGAATTCAAAATTGACCTAACAGATGCTAAACTCAAAGACGAAGTGGCCATGCCAGAAAGTGTTAATTTCCGTGTTTGGGGTGCGATCATCAAATACGCTGATCATTTCCTTGGCTGCGATAGTTTAGGACAACATCTTTCTTATATTATGGAAGTTCCTAGTACTGTAGTGACCGGTTCAACATATCCAATCAATGTATCTTATCCAGATTGCAAATACTTTGATATTCTAGATATGGGCGAACTTAATAGAGAATACAGTCCTATCCGCATATTACCTGATGAGCGGGTAGATAGATTAAATGAAAATATCATGTCTATGAATGATGACATCACAACACTAGTAGTAAATCACGTTTTAGGAAAAAAAGATGACAGTTAAAACTATTGAACTTAAAAAAGAAAAGAAACCTGTATGGATCGCTGCCATTGCCCGTGGTCATAACAGCGGAGTTTGTCTTTTAAAAGACGGCGAAATTGTTTTTGCTATCGAAGAAGAAAGATTTACTAGACAAAAATATGACGGAGGCCCGTTTGCCTCTATGGTAAAAATTCTAGAATATACCGATAAGCTAGATTATCTTATCGTAGCTCATACACAGAGTTTATACGATACTGCTGGTAAAATTGATTATACAGGCGATGATGTCTATACTGGCCTAGCAAGAAAATTGAACCTTATCGATAGAAAGGTCAAAGATATCCATCGTCACCCTCAGGTAATTGATCTAAGTTTTATGCACCATAAACTGCACTCTGCTTGTGCATTTTATCGCAGCGGCTTTAAGGATGCTGTTAGCTTAGTAGTTGATGGAGCAGGCACTTTCTATCAGATGTCTTATAACGATATGCCGATCTGGGTTTGGGAAGTTGAATCGATAATCAATTGCGATTATCCTGCAGAGTTTAAAACCTTATACAAACACTACGGCACCAAAGAACCAATTGCTGGTGCATTTATGCCTAATTTTCCTTCCAATAATTTAGGCGAGGAAGGCGACACTCATGAAGCATGGGTTACAGATCGTGCAGGTATTGTCAAGGCCTACGAAGGTGTTACCGAATACTGCGGATTTTCTGCGATCGAAGCAGGAAAAACTATGGGACTATTTCCTTATGGTAAGCCCAACGACAAGATTCCCCCGCTATTCGACGACACATCAAAAATTCCATTAACTAACAGAAATTTATTTGTTCCTAAATATCCAATGAGTAGTATGGTCAATGGAAATCTGTTTGAAGATCTTGATGAAGTTGTACAGAATCCTGGTGATGATGTTACTTTCTTGCAAAGTCGTAGAGATATGGCTTATGCTGTACAAACTCAAACACAAGAACAGGTTCTTAAATTAATTAAAGATGCTGTAAAAAGAACCGGACGTAAAAATGTTGTTCTCAGCGGCGGCTACGGATTAAATTGCGTGGCTAATTATTATTATCTAACAGAACTTAACAAAGAAGGAATTAACTTCTATGTTGAACCAATCAGTAATGATGCAGGCACAGCTATTGGTGCTGCATTGATGTTCTGGCATGGTATGCATAACGATGAAACTATTCGCGTACATGATAGTTTATATCTTGGTCCTGTATATTCTTATACTAAAGATGAAATTGAAAGCAAAGTTGCTGCTATCAAAGATGCAACAGTTGTCGATGCTACGCACAAAGATGTTGTAAAACTTTTACGTGAAAAGAATATTGTAACGATTTTCCAAGGTCGCAGTGAAAACGGTCCTAGAGCATTAGGTAATAGATCGGTGTTGTTTGATCCTACATTCCCAGACGGTAAGGATTATGTGAATATGGTCAAGCGTAGAGAATATTTCCGCCCATTTGCAGGTAGTATTTTGGAAGACGATGTGCATGAATGGTTTGATCTACGCGGTATGAAAAACAGTCCGTTTATGATGTATGCTGTAAATTGTCAGCCGGGAGTAGAAGAAAAGATTCCTTCTATCATCCACGAAGATCATACATGTCGTATTCAAACAGTTAATCGTGAGCAAAATCCTCATTATTATGATTTAATCAAAACATTCAAAGAAGAAACCGGAATTCCTATTATCTTTAATACCAGCTTTAATTTAGGCGGTGAGCCGTTAGTAGAAACTCTGGATGATGCTCTTTGGACCCTAGAAAAATCAGATATAGAATATCTATATCTTCCAGAATACGGAAAATTAGTAAAAGTTCCTAACTAAGTACAGATCCGATCTATGGTAAATACACTATAGATCGGATTTCTTATGTTAAATTTCGCTAAATTTTTCTTACAAGGTTTAAAAAACACCCTGCGTTTGCAGAACGGTGTTAATTTCTCTCACAAAGGTCCCTGGATTTTATTCACAGAAAATGCAGTTGTGGACGAATTTTATGTGGGGGATTTCATGGCAGCGGAATACACAGTTGTTGTAGATGCAGGCAATACTAGAAAAGAAATGATCAAAGCCCTAGTAGTAGCAGGACCCGAACAGGCCAACGTTACTGTTTATGGCAGAACAAATACCAATGAAAATCTTGTAGATCTTTTTGTGAATGTGACACCCGCTAAAGTACAGCTTTGTATTAGGGGTGCTAGCAGTCCTACAGACAGTACCTATGATAATTCTACTTTACTCATAGGAGCAAAAGTCATATTCAGCGCCACCTATTATTACACCATCAACGATCTCGTGCCCTACTAAACACAACCTGGCTAAATACATTCGTAGTCTTTGTGGTAGGTGTAGTCGGTGTGATAACGGAGATCTAAATGTCAATAAATTACGTACCTTTTGAATCTAAAAGCGGATTTCGCAGTCCAGGATTCACCGTAGATGAATTAGGTAATGTTCAGGTAAAAACACTTCAAGTTGGCGGCCAAGGCCAAGACAGCATACTACGTGCTGATCAGATTTACGTAAAAAACATACAATTAATCGAAGCAGATTTTGACGAATCTACTCTAGTTTCATTAGGTAGCCAAATCATAGGAAGTAGTTTAACTAGATTAGGTACGTTAGAATATTTGAATATTGACGGAGATCTTCGAATAGCACAGGGATCGTCACCGTACTTCAGCGTAGTTAATGGACATGTGGAAATAGAAAGTTTTGCCGCAGTTGGTAGAATGGATAATATTGATATTGGATTACAAAATCCTGCCGCTGCAAACTTTACTTCGGTAAATGTAGGACCCGGCGACAGCTCAGGCGAACTTACCGTACAAGGTAATGCTAGTGTTACGAACGATTTAAATGTAGGCGGCGATATTTCACTTACAAATGTTCCATCATTAAGTTCGCATGCTACAAGAAAAGATTATGTTGATGCAAGAATCTCAGCGTTTGCTATTGCATTCGGTGCATAAGGAAAATTAAATGGCGAAGAAACAGTTAAAAAAATATATATTTGAACCTGGAATCAGTAAAGAGGATAATCTTTATCCGAATGCAGTAACATTGCTTACAGCAAATAAAGCATTTTTACAAGCACAGGTTGTAGCATTCATTAATAATCAGATAGCAAATAACGTAGCTCCGTATGTAGGATATACATATGCTTCTGGAAAATGTGTTAGAGACGTCGGTTTCTTCATTGATGCCATTATACACGATTTAAGATATGGCGGTAATGTAAAATGTCGCCAAGTTGCAGATTATTTTTGGATTGACGGCGAGCCACAGATTCGAGGAGATGTTGCACCTGAAACTACAGCACAGACTTATCTAAGAACCATAATTAACAGTTTTATTTTTACTAATACATCAGTATCTCCAAGTTATGGAAATACAGTAGCACAATCATTTTTAATCGGACAAAACGCAGAATCCGGCGCATCATCAAGAAACACTTATCTGTGGAATATTTTTACAGATGTTATAACCAACGGCATTCCTGCAATGCCTGCAAAAATTCCAGGTGTGAGTTCATTGAGATTAATTGGTCAGTACGATCAAAGTTCTATCTTATTGATCACTGATACTTCTACTGGTACAATTTTATATAACTTTGCAGATTCTAATACAGGTCTGAGAGTTGAGTATAAGCAAGGTCGCAGCAGTAGTAACGGCGAATTACTTACAGATGTTGATTTCCCTACATGGTGGCAAACTAGCGATTCTATCACAACTATCTATCTGTCAGCCGACACCAGTGCATTGTCGTCTGCTACAGAATTACAGATTTTTGTTGAAGAAGAAAATACACAAATACGTCCTTGGGCGTTTGGTACAGATGCTATCGAACGTATGCGTGTTGCTGCACCGCAGGCCATGCTTGACGCTGACTTCGAGTACGGATTACAGCCTACAAAGTGGCAAGCATTAGGTCTTATGAGGATGTATCCATCAGTTTTTGAAATTCCTGGCACAGATTTGGGAGTTTCTTCAGTAGTTACTGATGCATCTGTGAATACAGGTGGTTTTGGTTCTTCTTTAATTACAGTTACAACCAGCGGTGTTCATGGTTTTGCAGTAGGACAACCAATTACAGTTAAAGGTCTTAATTCAGCTGTTAGTGGCTTTGCCAGAGCAGAAGGTTCGTTCCTTGTGTATAGTATTCCAAGTTCTGTGAGTTTTACTTATTATGCATCAGCAAAAGTAGGAACTACCAGTAACGAGAGTCTTTTCACTTCTTTCGTACAAATAAGACAAGCAGGATTTTATACTGGAGCGTCAATCGGCCAACCAACTTTTTCAGTTTTTAGTAATGGTTCAAATAATAACATTACTACAAAATTTGATACACCTTCGGGCAGCTTTTCATTAGCGTTCGACGGAGCATCACCCACAGTAGGTTCTCCTGTAACAGGATCGCCAAACATAACACCTGGAACTTCAGTAGCAGGTGTGATCGGTGCAGGAACTATTGTTGCCAACATAAGAGATTCGGTAGAATCTCCTTCTGATACTTCTATAACATTAGTTGATCTAACAGGAGTTCAACAACAAATGGCAATATCCGCTCTCGGTGATGCGGTATTCATTAACTCAATTTCTGGAAATACTTTAACTCTTTCAGATGCTATCGGAGCAACATACACAGGAGCCAACGGAGTTAGTACAAACGTTTCAGGAACCAATGTGCCGTCTGTGGGATCCGGAGCAACATTTAATGTTTTTAGAAGTGCTGGTACTTATACTGTAACTGATTCAGGAGATAGTTCCTCAAACGGTATCAACTATGCTCCTGGTGATAACCTTTTGATTCTTGGTACATCGCTAGGCGGTGCATCGCCCGCCAATGACGTAACCATTAGTGTTGTTGCTGTAGATTCTGGCGGATCTATCACATCTTTTAACTTTGCAGGGTCATCGGTAAGTGGTGGCGATACTTACACAAATATATCTCAATTTAGCAGTACTGGCGGCGGCGCCGGATTTTTGATTGATGTGATAAGAGCAGGAGGTTCCGGAGCATATAGTGTTACTTTGGCTGCAGGCGGAACAGGATATAATCCAGGAGATACTGTCACTTTTGCAGGAACTTCTTTAGGCGGAGTTAGTCCTGACAATGATATAGTTATACAGATTAATGGTGTAGGATTTCCCAGCCAGAACGTAGTAGATTGGGAAATCGTCGGAACTCCAGTAGGTGCTAGCGGAGATACAACATATACATCGTTGTCTGCATCCAATATTCCAGCTACAGGAACTAGTGCAGAATTTGACGTTACAAGAACTAATGGTACCTATACAGCCATTGTAAATGCTGACATCGGTGGCAATAACGGTGGTGGCGGATATTTACTGGGTAATAGAATTACTATTTCAGGAGCGGATTTAGGCGGTGCAAGCCCAGCTAATGACTGTGTTTTAACAGTTACCGGAGTATCTGCTGGAGAAATTACCTCAGTATCAGCTACTGGAACGCCATATGCTGGAGATCCGATTTCTATTTTCCCAACATTAAGCCTTAGTGAAGCAACGACTGGTACAATTTTAGATGGCACTGTGATTAATACTGGTGCTATCGCAACGATTCAGGTAGATTTTTCATCACCGCACGGACTGGTTCCCGGAACAACTATTCTAACTCAGGTAACTTCACAGCCTGCCCCAGAATTATCAGCAGCCGCACAGACATTACCAGCTTCTGGAACATGGACTGGTACAGCTGGTCTAAACGGAGTATTCGTTGCTGTGTTGTCTGGTTCTAGCACTTCTGCTAGATCAACCGACGGTCAAACATGGGGTGCCGGTGGTAATATGCCTTCTGGTGCTGCATGGAAATCTGTAGCAGCAGGCACTGTAGGATCTACAAATTACTTTGTAGCAGTAGCCAACGGACCATCGACCGCAGCGGCATGGTCTTCTAATGGTGGATTGACATGGTCGGCATCTACATTACCTGGTGCAGCAGCACAATGGTCATCGATAACATTCGGTGATGGTAGATTTGTTGCAGTAGCTTCGGGCGGTACAGCTACAGCATTTTCTACAGACGGTGGTCAAACTTGGACAGCAGGTGGTGCCTTATCAGCATCGAGTTCATGGACTGATGTAGCAGCAGGTTTGGTCGGTACCAGTGTTTATTTCGTAGCCATAGCATCCGGTGGCACATTAGCAAACTATTCTGCAGACGGTGGTGCAAGTTGGGTAGCTACAGGTGCATTACCTGCAAGCACAACTTGGACCAGTTTAGCATACGGAAATAACAGATTCTTTGCAGTAGCTTCGGGTGGTACGTCTGCTGCGTTTTCAACAAACGGTACTACATGGACATCAGTCACATTGCCTAGCAGTGCTTCGTGGAGTTCAGTGGCCTACGGCGACGATGTGTTTGTGGTAGTAGCATCTGGTAGTACAACTACTTTAACATCATTCACAGGCGAAACTGGTTCCTTTACTTCTAGAACATTAGCCAGCTCATCTAACTGGTCCGAAGTAGCTTATACTACATATACCGGTTTTGGTAGATTTGTTGTTGTAGGAAACAGTAATAATGCTCAAACAATCAATCTTACATCAGCGAATCATCAATTAGGTACAGGCCCCCATGTGGTAACTAGAGTACCATCACTTACTCAAATTAGATTCCCTGCTAGAACTACAGGAACTATTAACACAGCTTCAGCATCACTTACTGGAGTTGTTTATGCAAGACCAGATAGCTTCTTTACGCATAGACCATTCGACGGCGGTGTTCAATTAGGTACAGGAAATCCAAGTCACGGTGCTCAAGCAATTCGTCAAAGTAAAAAATATATTCGTTATCAGTCTGGTAAAGGTATGATGTACACCACTGGTGGATTGTTTGCTCCAAGCTATAATATCGCTAGCGCCACAGCGGTCTCTCTAGATATCAACAGTTTTATCACCGTAACTTTAGATGATACTGATCACGGATTACAGCCAGGGGCTACAATCGAAATTATAGGAATGATTAGTTTCGAATATAATGGTGAATACACTGTAGAAAATATTGTCGATGCTCGTAGATTCCGTGTTAGAGCACAGGCAGCATTAAGCACTCTAACAGCACAATTAGGTCCTGATTGTAAAATATTATTGAAATATTGGCACGGTGCAACTGTTCGTATCGGAGCATTTGACGAACAAAATGGTATTTTCTATCAATACGACGGACAAGAAATGGCCGTTGTTAGACGCAGTAGCACAAACCAGATTGCAGGTACAGTTTCTATAGCCACAGATAGCAACACCATATTTGGTGCAGGAACTAGATTCACCGAACAATTAAAAGTTGGTGACAAGATAGTAGTTAGAGGTATGAGTCATATCATTACTTCTATAACAAACAATACTACTATGACAGTTTCACCAGACTGGAGAGGAGCAAATAGTATTACTGGTGCTCGTGTTTGTGTAACGGAAGAATTATATATTCCTCAAAGTCAGTGGAACACAGATACTTTAGACGGTACAGGACCTAGCGGTTACAATTTATTACCATGGCGCATGCAGATGTTAGGTATGCAATATTCATGGTATGCTGCGGGTTTCATTGAATGGATGCTTCGTGGTGCGGATGGTAGATTCGTATTTTTACACAGAGTAAGAAATTCTAACGTGAATACAGAAGCTTATATGCGTACTGCTAACTTACCAGTGCGATATGAAGTTGAAAACAGATCTGCTGTAGGAAAACTGGCTGCGGCACTTAATTCTACAGCATCGACTTTAAGTCTCACTGATGCTAGAAGATTCCCAACTACGGGCACTGTATATATTGATAACGAACTAATTTCATATTCAGGTAAATCTGGAAATACATTATTAGGTCTAACAAGAGGATCTACGTTCTTAGCATTCACCGCAGGTCAAAATAGAACGTTCTCAGCAGGATCAGCAGCAGATCACGATGTAGGTGCAGGTGTTACATTAGTAAGTTGTACTGCAAGTCCAACTATTAGTCACTGGGGTAGTGCGTTGCTCACTGATGGTATGTTTGACACTGATCGAGGATATATCTTTAACTATGCAGCAACCGGTTTAAGTATTACTACTGCTAAACAAACAGCATTTATGATTCGACTAGCACCAAGTGTGTCTAACGCTATTGTTGGCGATCTTGGCGAGCGTGATCTATTAAACAGAGCGCAGTTATTGTTGAATGAAATTGCTATTACCAGCGATACTGGTACTGGTGCGATTGTTGTTGAAGGTATTTTAAATCCAAGAAATTATCCAACTAATCCAACTAATATTACTTGGGCCGGATTATCAAGTTCAGCAGCAGGTGGACAGCCAAGTTTTGCTCAAATTGCACTAGGTGGTTCTATCAACTGGGGTGGTGTGCCATTAACTACTACCACAGCTACTATTCAGGGTGCTCTAACAACAACTATAACTGCTAGAGGTTTTTCTACAGTAAGTCAGGTTTTAACAGCCGTTGCTAATAACGGTTTTAGAACAAGAGCATTTGAAAATATCTCTAATGATTTTTATATCACTAATGCAGCGTATGATTCTATTCAAGCAGGCTCTACACCATTGCGTGTTGGTGACGGTTTATCTGCTACTACATTTGTTGTTGGCGGTCAAACTATATCAAATATTACCAGAGCTTATCTAAACAGCGGATTTACAAGAATCGTAATGAGTGCGAACGCAAACGGTAACAGCGGCGTTTTTGCTAATATCAGCGTGACCTGCACAAATAGTATTTCTACAGGTTATGCTAGTGCATTCGTTAACGGCAGAACAGATTTCTTGATAACTGATTCAGATAATACTGCTTCTAATATAGCGGTTGGTGATGTATTAAATGCTACGACGTTTGTTATCAGCGGTCAGACAATTTTGTCTATAACTCCTTCTTTTGCTAGAGTTAGCGGCACTAATTTCACTAGAATTATTATGAGTTCAGGTGCCAATGCTACCCAGTCTGCGAATACAAATACCTCAACTACAGTAACGGCTGCAGGTTCTGCAGCTTCGTATGCTGGTAACTTTTTATTCTTTACACAGGCTAGCTGGAATAACTCCGGTGCAGCAGTTGGTACTCGAGTAGCTACTAGCTTTACTCAATTCCCTGCTAATACTGCGGTATCTGCGGTAACTTCGAGAAGATTAGGTTTGACTACGGTAATCCGAGCTACATTTACACAAACCTTGAGTGCATCTGTATCAGCGGCAGGTACGGTAACATTCCAATTCGGTGATCCGCAGTTCGCATTGCCAGGCGAGCAGGTATTTTCTTTCGTGACAAATCCTGGATCGTTAGCAAGTTTGGATTTAACTGAACTTAAAGAATTAACAACTACAGCAATTGGTGGTAGAGGTGCGTTCCCAAATGGTCCTGACGTGTTAGCTATTAACGTGTATAAGGTTACAGGAACAGCAGCCCCGGGTGCTATTATTCTACGTTGGGGTGAGGCGCAGGCTTAACGGCAGATCTAGAACGTTCAATCTGATCCAATTTATTATCTAGAGTTCTTTTAATAGATGTTATATTGGATCGGATGTCAGTGATGTCGTCGCCCATCTTACCTGTTAGAATGATTTGATCGTGACTGCGATCAATGTAACTAACCTGTGTCTTAAGTTGTACTAATAATTTTTCCAAAGCAATTCGATTGCCCTGGTCTTCAACCGCATCTATACGTTCTTGGTATCTACGGCAATCTTCAATAAATCTGGGATTGTTAGCTAGTTTTGGAATCATTTTCAAGCACCATAATAGTTTCAATTTTCGCTCGGATCAGCGAGTTATTTAATGTAGTTTTCAAACCTGTATGAAGATTTTTTGGTAAATCATCCAGATTTGCCCAGCATATACTTTCTTTAGAATCTCCAAAAAATTCTTGATCTACTAAACAAATATATGTGCTGTATTCAAATCCTCTATCTTCGGACAAATACAATTCAATAGGTATTATTTTACCCGTTGAATAGTTTTCTAATAACTGTTGAGAATCTTCTAGTACTGTTGATGTACGAGCAAACGTGGGCACAGTCCAACGTTCGTCCTGTAGAATTAAAAATATTCTACTGGTTTTTTTAGATAAGAAAAGTAATCCGGCACGCTGTTGCATACCTTTACTTATTGCGGATCTAAATCTAGCCTCCAATAACCGGCTGCATATTCGCCTTCGAATGATTTGAGCCACTGACTACCATCCCATTTGTATTGAATGCCCGTTCTTAAATTTTGGAAATACGTTGGAATAAAATCTCCGCCAGCTGTGCTAGCATCTTCTAGTAGATTCTCATCGGGGTCCCAAACAGTCACCCAAGCAGTGCCGCTCCACTCAATGATAGAATTAGCTTTAATTACTGGATCGTTAGAATTAGAATCTTTCCAACCGTCGGGACCATCGTAGGCTTGATTATATGGAGTTTCTCCGTAAGTTTGACCTACATTTTCGCTATTGTTAATATCATCTAACATTAAGAAACGTGTGCCAGCTATAACTGGCTGATCGGTCATTTCCCCATTAGGTCGTTTAGGATTATATTTGTAAGGATCAATTATAGCATCTACTGTAGTCCGCTGATTCGATGCTCTAGCCGGACCGTTAATGATAGTGTTGCTAGGTTTAGCATCAACATCTAAAGTTATTAGTAGATAAGTTGGATCTATTTCATTAATAACAAATGTACCACCAATTTCATTTCCGTTAGATTGCATGAAATATATTTTGCTTATGCCTGGATTATAACCGCCATATATATTAAGAATCTTATCCCAGTCTATTCTTTCGCCTTGTTTAACCGGAGGTAGTAATCCCAGAGAAGTTACTACCTCTCCTGAACTAATTGCTGATAAGTCATAATCTAAATCTTCACCGTTATTACTTTTTAATAATAAAACACCAAACTGGCCAGGTGTTGTATCGATTCTAGCATCGCCGCCTTCTTGATTATAAATGATATCTTCTAAGCTCATGATATCACCAGTTTCGGTGAATACGTTCATGATCACAGATCTAACCACACCCATCTTCTTAACCTTAGCAGGCGGAGTTATATAGATTGGAATAGTAAATTCCATAGTACAGATATCTATGTTAGAATCTGCCCCTTGTGGAATTGTTCTTGAACTGAAAATAACACTCTTAAGATCGACAACACTTAGACTAGTCCAATCTATATAATTGTCCGTGGTCTGTATTTCTAGACTAGGATTGAACAACATTAATATTTGTTCGAGTATTTGTAATTTTTGATCTGTATTACTGGTCCATAGTTCTGCTTTCATAGACAGCTTGAAAGGAGTAGGCATTAATCGTTCTACAGTGTAGCCTGCACCTTGATAGTTATCATATACCGGAGTACCGCGCAGTTTGACATCTTCATAATCGTCTGGATAAAAATCACTATAAGCTCTTTCTCTTATTTGCAATTTGCTAACAAAACTGGCATCAGATAATCTAGAAGTGTCTAGTTCAAGACCTGAAATGTAACAGGCAATTTTTGGAACTGTCAGCATTTTATTTTCTGAATTTTCCATGATTATAGATGCAACCTGTCTAGTTAAATCACCATAGGTTACAGGAATATGTCTAAGAGTTCCGTCACCGGTCTTATATTTGAAACCGATGAATATACGCATGAACTGTGTCACATATCTTCTTACTTGTCCGTCGTAGAAAAAATCCATTATTCGTCCGCCTTGGGTCTTAGAGCCTTGCTAAGACTCTGTTTCTCTTTAACTGTCTTGCCGTTGATAGTAGCTTGATTTTGATTATTCACAAAACTAGTCTTTTGTGTTAATCTAACATCCTTGCCTAAGAATACATCATCAGGAGAACCGCCTGCTACAACATCTTCGTTACCCATATTGCTCATAGTCATCCTAGTTACATCCTCAACCTTGATCCAGCGTGTTCCGTTAAATCGGAACAACCTCTTAGGACTATAATCTGTTCTTAAGTGGAACTGTCCTACAGATGGTATTAACGGGAATGAAATTCCCGAAGTAAATGGAGCTCCGTTTGGAGGTATCCCGTCGCCGTCGCCGGTCATAGGGCCATTATATTCTGGACTTTGGAATATGGTAGAAGCAGTAGCACCTACATATATCGGGTCCCCATTTTCATCAAATAGAAGATTTCCATTTTCATCTTTGGCTTGAGTCTGCATCGATGCTAACATCTGCGTAGCATCCGCTGTGATTAATTCAACCTTTCCAGTTGAATCTTTTTGCAACATGTAATGTTTGGTAGTATCATATCCGCTCTTTGGAGCATCAGATTCTGCTTGTTCAAGTACCGCTTGAGTGATCTGCATTTCTTTCTCATAGGTACTCATAATGTCTCTGAGAGTCGTAGTAGTGTCGCCGGTAATGCCTTCGCTATCTGCTACTTGATCAAGAATTTCTTTGAATTCTTGACTATCGACTAGAGGTTTGCATTTTGCACGATATAAATGCGGATACCAGGTAACAGAAAATCCTTCTGCTGCTCTAGTAACTTCTTCGATGACATAAAATCTTTTTAGCGCAAACTGAAAATCATTTAGAGCATACTCGTCTTTAAGATGCGGAAGCTCTACAACATCTCCGCTCATTAATTTTCTTCCTAATTTTTCTACAGTATCACGGATATGAAAAGTTATGAATATAGTATCGTTTTGTAAAAACAAACCAAATTGACTAAGATTAAAATCAGTATCTTGTATGTTATAGACGCCACGTAGAATATAAATGTCCGGATCATATTTACGATCTCTATTTTCTAAAAACAATAGATCTTGTATCTGAGTAGGGTTTGTAGTGTCATATACAGGTGTGGTAGGAGTGTCGCCTTGTACAGAGACACCCGGTCCCAAATATTTGTGCAGAAGCACATCTGTACCGCCCACTTGGAACATTTCCCAGGCAGTTTTATCGATGAATTTAAAGTCATTGCCCTTTTCTGGGCGATACAGCGAAAGTCTTGGCATAGTAGTATATTTACCGCTACGATAAATACTGTTATGAGCAACATTGATCAAGCCCGTCAATCCGTATATGACTATTGTAAAACCATGCTGGGCGATGGTATGATAGACATAGAATTAGATCCTATACACTACGAAACAGCACTGAATAGATCTTTAGCGGTTTTTCGCCAGCGATCTGACAATTCTGTAGAGGAAAGTTATTGCTTTTTAACCCTAACTCGAGACCAGAATGATTATATATTGCCTAAAGAAATACAGCAGGTCAGACAAATATACAGACGTAGTATTGGATCTAGAACAGGTTCGGGCAGTGGTGGCACAGTATTTGAACCCTTTAACTTAGCCTACACTAACACTTACCTGTTAAGCTCAACTAACATGGGCGGACTATTGACCTATGAACTTTTTGCAGGATATCAAGAACTAGTAGGCAAAATGTTCGGCTCATTTATTAATTTTAACTTCGTACCACAGACTAGAAAGCTAACAATTTTTCAAAGACCTAGGGGCGATGAAGAAGTGATGTTATGGGTTTATAACACAAGACCTGATTTTGCTATCATAGAAGATACCTATGCAGGACTATGGATCAAAGATTATACGTTGGCCAACTGTAAGATGATGCTAGGTCAAGCACGTGAAAAATTCGCACAAATAGCAGGCCCAACTGGCGGCTCTAGTTTAAACGGTGCAGCTATGAAATCAGAAGCTACTGCCGATTTGGAAAGATTGACCAAAGAATTGGAGACATTGGTTCCAGGCGGCCATGGCTATACTTGGATTACCGGTTGACATCTTTATAATAAATTTGTTAAAATATCCTTAATCGGAGGATATTATGATCGTAGGAGTTTGCGGATTTATCGGTAGCGGCAAAGACACAGTCGCTGATTATCTAGTTAATTTTCATGAGTTTCGGAGGGAAAGTTTTGCCTCGACTCTTAAAGACGCTGTAAGCGCAGTCTTTGGCTGGGACCGTACTATGCTAGAAGGCCGAACCAAAGAAGCTCGCGAATGGCGCGAACAAGTAGATCCGTGGTGGGCCAAGCGTTTAGACATGCCTACGCTTACTCCTAGATGGGTTCTACAGTACTGGGGCACAGAAGTATGCCGCAAAGCATTCCACGACGATATTTGGATTGCTAGCCTAGAAAACAAACTCCGCAATTCTAAAGATCACGTAGTCATTTCGGACTGCCGCTTCCCCAATGAAATTTCTAGTATCCGCGATGCAGGCGGCATTATCGTTTGGGTTAAAAGAGGTGAATTACCCGAGTGGTATCAATACGCTATAGCAGCCAATACATTAGGCAGCAACATGGCGTTGAATGAATTGAAGATGAGAAAAATTCATGCTTCAGAAACTGCATGGGTAGGAACTAACTTCGATCATGTCATTGAAAACGACGGAACTGTAGCAGACCTATACACTAAGATAGCCTCAGTTATCAGCAACGAGGTCTCCTTGACGCCAGGTAATGCCCTCCTTGCCTAGTACCTGAGCACAGTTAGCGCATACAGTTTTTAGATTACTAGTTCTGCAGTTATCGAGATTTCCATCAACATGGAAAACTCTAAATATTTCCCTATAGGGACTACGGAACCCGCATTTATCGCACTGGTTCTTCATTTTATATCCAGATCTTTGCCATCTAGGTATTCCGTGGCCTGATCCGTGAGCTAAACACTGCTCACAAAGACTACGATAATAAACTTTATTATCTTTTTTATAGTTTATAGCTCTAGGCCTGTGTGTGCAAGCCTTACAAAGTGGTCTCATAAAATTATTTACACCTTTTTTACCCCTTTTCGGTGCTCCTAAGAGAGCCATTTTTAAACATAGCCGCTAAATAATATGAGCAACTAGACCAGGAGAATTGGTAATGGCACTAACATCACCCGGCGTACAAGTTACGGTAATTGACGAGAGTTTTTATACACCTGCTGAACCAGGTACAACTCCACTTATTGTAATTGCAACCGCACAAGATAAATCGAATGCAGCAGGCACAGGCACTGCTGTAGGAACAACCGCAGCGAATGCACTCAAAGCATTCAAGATCACTAGCCAACGAGAGCTTGTTGATACGTTTGGCGTTCCATTTTTTGAACAGACTGCATCAGCAAGTCCGATTCATGGTGGAGAACGAAACGAATATGGATTATTAGCAGCATACAGTTACCTAGGGGTAAGCAATGCAGCATTTATAGTTCGTGCAGATGTAGATCTAGCAGAACTAGAAGGTCAAACAACCGCCCCGGGAGCAGAACCAGCAGATGGCACATGGTGGGTCGATACACTAGCTACTTCTTGGGGTGTCCAAGAATGGAATGGTGCAGCAGCGACTACCACAGGCGGCCAAAAGTTTGCAGTTAAGATTCCTATCGTATTAACCGACGATGATGAATCTAAAGTTTTATCTAACACTCCAAGAGAATCAGTTGGTGCTATCGGCGATTACGCTATAGTGTTCCAAACTGTTGAAGGAGCAGGAACATATTCTGGTTCAAGAGAATTGACTAGATTATGGTATAAGTCACAAGGCGGAACTTTCTCCCTTGGTTCATCAGTTGATCCAGGACAGTGGGTTCTTGTAGGAACTCCTGAATGGAAAGCAAGCTGGCCTACTATTACATGTAGTTCCATTACTTTAACAAATCCTCTACCAGTAGGAAGTTTATATCTTAACGGAAATCAATATAGCACTGGTGGCGATTTAACAACATTAAAGAATAATATTAATTCTTTTGCTTCAACAACTGGTATAAGTGCTAAAGTATCTGGCACAATTTTATCTATTTTCTGTGACGGTGAATCTGATCCAACACAGACAGACTCTACTTCCGAGTCAAAAGGTGTACTAAATGTTGGTAGTAACAGTACAGCTGGAGTATTGACAGCACTAGGACTCACAGCTAAAGATTACTTTCCTCCATCATTACAACAAACACCACATACTCAAGTACCTACATGGAAAGCAAATGGTCTAACACCAAGACCAAGTGGATCTGTATGGGTCAAGACCACTGAGCCAAACTTTGGTGCTCGTTGGATTGTTAAGCGTTGGAATTCTGGAACTAAGTCTTGGATCGAGTACAGCGCACCTTTATATGGCTCTACAGAACTAGCTAACTATTTCTTAGATCGTAGCGGCGGCGGCCAAGATATTGCTGCTGGCAGCATTTTCGTCCAGACCAATGCCGATCAAGAACTAGGACAAGATTCCACAGCTAAATTCCGTGTATGGAAGAAAAAAGCTTCTGGAAAAACTTCTATAGTTTCAAAGGTAATTACAGATTCTATATTACCAGCAGCAGGTTATACTTTTACTATTGCTGAATCAGTAGCAGGAGAAACAGAACTAAATGTAAGTTCTACAATTTCTTTTACTGCAACAGCAGGTACAGGATCGGGTATTGATGATGCTAATGCTATCGCAGCAGCTATTAATGCAGCCAACCTTACACACGTAACAGCTGAAGTAACTGCTGGAAATGAAGTAAAAATTACTCACAATGCAGGCGGTGACATTAGATTCATCGACGGCACTGGAACACCTTTAGCAGATATTTTCACAGTCTTTAATCTAAAAACTAGAGAAGGTACTGCTAATTTTTACAATGTATCAACACCAGTTGGTGCAGCAGGAACTGAACCTTTAGCACCAGCTAATGTTTATGACTATATTGCTACCAACTGGCAACCTCTAGCAGCAGACGAATTAAGATTCAATGCTACTTCAGACGAGCCATTAGCAGAACCAGAAGACGGTCAATTATGGTACAATCCTAACTTTGATCAAGTAGATATCATGGTTCATAACGGTGATATCTGGGTTGGATACAAGACATTAACTAGCCCATACTATGCTGTTTCTGATGATGATAAAACAGATCCTAACGGTCCAATCGTAGCTGCTAGTATGCCAACTACTCAAAGCGATGACAGTCCATTGAGAAACGGTGATTTATGGATCAGCACAGCTGATTTAGAAAATTTCCCAACTATCTATAGATTCAATCCAGATGGCGGAAACAGCATTTCCGAAAAATGGCAGTTAGTCGATAAGACTGACCAAACCACAGAAGAAGGTATTCTGTTTGCAGATGCACGTTATGGTTCTAGCGGTGCAACTGGTGACGAAGCTGCTACAATTAAAGAATTGTTAGACAGCAACTATGTAGATCCAGATTGTCCAGATCCAGCACTATATCCAAAAGGTATGATGTTATGGAACCTAAGACGTAGCGGTGGTAACGTAAAACAATACAGAAATAACTATATCAACCAAGCGCAGAAAAACGTAAGATACGAACAGCTTTATAATGACAATGGTGATAGTCCTGTAATCGGTGACGGAATGAGCGGATATGCTACAGACCGTTGGACTACAGCATCGCCAAACAACGAAGACGGTTCAGGATCATTCGGTCGCAAGGCACAACGTGCTCTAGTTATACAAAAAATTAAGAGCTGTATCGATACAAGTTCAGAGATTCGCGACGAAGAGCGTAGAAACTTCAATCTAATTGCTGCTCCTGGATATCCAGAAGCTCTAAGCAATTTGATCAACTTGAACTTAGATCGTGGCTTAACAGCTTTCGTAGTCGGCGATACGCCATTAAGATTGCCAGCTGATGCTACCAGCTTAAATGCATGGGGAACAAACGCCAATGGCGCATTAGACAATGGCGATACTGGTATCGTTAGCTATGATGAGTATTGCGCAGTTTATTATCCAAACGGATTTACCACAGACCTAAGTGGTGCTAACGCAGTAGTTCCAGCTAGCCACATGATGCTAAGAACAATCGCTCTAAGCGATCAAGTTTCTTATCCATGGTTTGCTCCAGCAGGAACACGTCGTGGTGGTATTACTAACGCAACAGCAGTTGGTTACATTGATGCAACAACTGGTGAATTCCAAAGTGTTGCATTAAATGAAGGTCAGCGCGATACACTATACGAATTAAAGGTTAATCCGATTCCATTCTTTGTTGGAGTAGGTTTAGTAGCCTATGGTCAGAAGACTCGTGCTAGAAACGCAAGTGCATTAGACAGAATCAACGTAGCACGTTTAGTTGTGTATCTACGTAGCCAATTGTCTAAACTAGCTCGTCCATATATCTTCGAACCAAACGATAAGATTACAAGAGATGAGATCAAAGGTGCAGTTGAAAGTCTATTGTTAGAGTTAGTAGGCTTAAGAGCACTCTACGACTTTGCTGTGGTCTGCGATGAATCGAACAATACACCTTCTAGGATCGACCGAAATGAACTTTATGTTGATATCGCAATCGAACCAACTAAGGCTGTTGAGTTCATCTACATACCATTGCGTATTAAGAACACAGGAGAGATTTAAAAATGGCACTAACTTCACTTAATAGAATTTCAGTTCCAACTAGCACAGGCAATAGCGGTACTGCGCTGTTGATGCCTAAACTACAATATCGCTTTAGAGTGATATTATTAGGTTTCGGAGTAGAGGCCAGCACAGAACTAACCAAACAGGTTAGCGATGTAAAACGTCCTACTGTTACATTTGAAGAGATGGAAATTCCTATCTACAATTCAAAAGTAAAATTAGCAGGCAAGCCAAGTTGGGATGACGTAACTTTAAATCTACGTGACGATGCTAACGGCCAGGTACAAAAATTAGTTGGTCAGCAAATCCAGAAACAATTTGATTTCATGGAACAAGCATCAGCACGTTCTGGTATTGATTATAAGTTCCAAACAAACATCGAAGTGTTAGATGGTGGTAACGGAGCATTAGAACCAAATATTCTAGAAAAATGGGAATTATATGGTTGCTTCTTATCTAGTGTCGATTACGGCGAGTCTAATTATGCTAACAATGAACCAATGACTGTAGCATTAACTATCAAATATGATAATGCTGTACAGTTTGCTGGCGCAAATGGCACAGGACCAGAGCGTGGTATTGGTGCAGTAGTTGGCAGAACTATTGGAGAAACAGTAACAGGACGAAGCGGCGCAGCTTAATCGTAATCATGTTCAAGAAAAAACCTGGACAAAAAATCCAGGTTTTTTTGTGGAATAAATATTAGTATGGCCAATAAATTCACTAGATTTCTTACAGGTGTGGGCGATGGTTTGTTAAGACCCAAAGGCGGGCTAGCAGACTGGCGTCATGCTTCAAGGTTGTTCTTAGACAACGGTTATAGACTAGCCCCTAGAACAAAATTTCTTTATTATGTAAGATTTGAAATTGACAAGTCAATATTGTCATCGCCTGTGTTTAATAACAAACACGCAGATGAAATTGGCTACTTGATCAAAACTACAGACTTGCCCAAGTTTAAATTTGAAACTGTTACGAAAAATCAATATAACAGAAAAAAAATCTATTACAAAAACTTTGGATACGAATCTATTAACATGGCCTTTCACGATGATAGTGCTGGAGTTATAAATGCCATGTGGGCCTTATATATGGGATCATATGTACAGGATAGACATAATCCAGAAAGAGCATTTTTTAAAACAGCATTAAGACCCGAAGGCTCAGTTGTAGATAGTTACAGATATGGTCTTGATAGAGCTGGCCGAAGCACAGATTTTTTTAAATCTATCAGCATCTATACAATGAGTCGTAGAAGATTTTTAGGTTATACATTAATAAATCCTAAAGTGACTAATTGGAGTCATGGGAACATGGATTACACAGCAGGCGAATTTAATGAAAACACCATGTCCATAGAATACGAATCTGTAATATATAGTTCAGGCAATGTTAGCAGAAATACTCCTAAGGGATTTGCCAATCTATATTACGACAACGTTCCTAGTCCGTTAAGTGTTTCTGGCGGTGGTGTAGCTACTGTATTCGGTGAAGGCGGTGTTCTTGATGGTCTTGAACAGATATTTGGCGATGTTGCCGGCGGCGAAGCTTTTGGTAGTGTGGGTGGATTCTTAGGCACAGCAATCAAAGCTGTCAATACAGCTAAAAATTTCAAATCATTGAGCAAAGAAGGTTTAAAGCAAGAAGCTATAAACATTTTAAGTAATCCGACAACTATCAGAGGAACTATCAACACAGTGGGAGGAATTGTGGGAGCAGCTTTTCCTAAAAACTCAGGTAATTCAACACCTACCACAGCTTCTCAAAGAAACTTACTAGGAGGAGATTAATATGCCATTATCTAATCTACCTATAAAACCCGATATTGATAGTGCAGCAGGTACCAAGGCTTTTTTCGAAACCTATGGAAATATACAATTAGAATTTGCAGCCAACGAAGTATCAGCAGCTATAGGATTTTTTAAGAGCAGAGGTTTTGACGATGATGCTAGTGTTCTTACAGCACAAGTATTACTTAAACAGGCAAAGATTGATAACATACCAGTCTTTAAATTAATAGACACGTTAAAGACATTCAACGGCGTACAAATAAGTGCTGTGGTAGCTGAAATTTTAAACAATAATAGAAATCCTACTAGTGTATTAGGCTACAAAGTTTTGTCTGTAGAAAAACAAAATCAAACTAGAAATATCTATGCCTAAATTTGCTCAGGGTCGCTTTGAAATGAAGAACCCTGCAAAATATGTTGGGAAGAAAACTCCACTGGCTCGCAGCAGTTGGGAATTTGTGTTTATGCGTATGTTAGACGAACACCCTGGTGTAGAAAGTTGGGCCAGCGAAAGCATACAGATTCCATATAGAGATCCGCTAACAGGAAAATATACGATTTATGTTCCGGATTTCTTCATAGTTTATAAAGATAAAAATGGATCAAAGCATGCAGAAGTAGTTGAAGTAAAACCTAGTAATCAAATGATGCTAGAGCGTGTGGGCAAAAGTCTTTATAATCAAGAACAATATATTAAAAATATGGCTAAATGGGAAGCTGCAACCGCGTGGTGCAAGCAGCAGAGAGTTAAATTTCGTGTCATAAATGAAGATGACATTTTCCATCAGGGCGGAAAACGCAGATAAGTATAGTATGACTAAAAAATTGGAAGATCTTTTTAATCTCGAAAGCAAAAAAGAAGCTACGGCCACAGACCCAGCGCCAGTTAAAGAACATCAAGAAGTTAAAAGTCTTGACGAAAGTTATAAAGCAGTAGCTGAAATTACTAGAGGCTTGCCGCAGATTAAAGAACTAGACGAATTAGACGATAAAGAATTAGATAATTTAGCTACAAAAGCAGAACAAGCCTATGACGATTTAATGGACTTGGGTATGAATGTTGAGGTTCGCTATTCAGGTCGCATTTTTGAAGTAGCAGGAACTATGCTGAAAAACGCCATAGATGCTAAATCAGCTAAAATTGAGAAAAAACTCAAAGCTGTAGATCTACAGCTTAAAAAATATAAAATTGATAAAGATGCAAATGAAGATCCTAATGACGTTATTAACGGACAGGGTTATATCATAACAGATCGTAACGAACTGCTTAAAAAATTAGGTAACAAGGAATAAATATACATATGAAAACTTTTAAAGAATACCTTGTTGAAAGTAAGAAAGTTTATAGCTTTAAAGTTAAAGTTGCGGGCGAACTACCTGAAAAATTTCAGGAAGGTCTAAAAAACAGATTAAATCGCTGCAATGTAATGACTTTAGAAAAACTAACTACAACACCAATACAAAAACTTCCTTTAGATTTTCCTGGCATGGAAAACAAAGAAGTACATATTTACGAAGTGGTTTGCGAGTATCCAATTACTGCCCCAGAAATTGCATTAGATATCAAGGGTATGGGAATTGATGAAGCCTGTTTCCGTGTAAGAGGCAGCAGCGAACCTACCGAAGAAGAACAAGCATTATTAGATAACGAGATTTCTAAAGATCCGTTAATTACTGAAACTGACTTAGATAAAGGTCAGGGAAAGATCAAACACAAAGATTATTTCGGCGATGATTTTAACAAATCGTTTTTAAAAGATTTAGAGAAATCAAGCAAGGCCCGTAAAAAAGATCAGGGACAGACTGAATACAAACTGCCCAAGGCCAAGATCGACAAAGCAGGTACTAAGAGCCCAATGGGGAGTTAATTATGAATTTTCAAGAATTATTATCAAAGATGCAGCAATTAGATCAGCCAGCATCTACAGTAGAACAAGTAACAGATGAAATGGGATGCGGATCGCCAATGACTCCTCCTATGTCATCACCTAGCGAACCACCAGTGGCTCCACCTAGCATGAGCATCAATCTTAATGCACAAGGCATGGACAATATTGAAGACCTAATGAAACTGGTCACTAAGGTAAATCCTGATATGGATAAACCTAATCTTCCACCATTGCCAAGCATGGGAGCCGAGCCAAGCATTATGAGCATCAAGCCCAGCATGCCTCCATTAAAGATGTTACCCGACTTAGACAAAGAAGAAGGTCCAGAAATCAAAGGATTAGATCAAGACGGTGATGGTGATCATGACATGGACGATCATGATGCAGAAAAGAAAGACGAAAAAGAAGCATTTGCCAATTCGCCAGACGGATCTCAAGATGAGCCAGAAACAAAAGATTTCGATGCAGCCATCCCAGACGGCAACGATCTAAACAAACCCAAGAAGAGCTTCAGCGACAAACCATATCGCGGTGACAACCCAATGGCCGCTGAATCAACAGACTTACGTGCTCAAATTCGTGCAGAACTACAGCGCAGGTTAAACGAAGCAAAAAAATCTTGAAATAAAAAGAAAGTGCGTGGTCCACGCTAACCCAATAGGCTCTTCGGAGCCTATTTTTTTCAGTAAATAATAGTATGGCAAAATCATTAGATGGCGTATTAATTAAAAAGGCACATGCGCCTCAAAAATACACATTAGAAGAAGTTAAACATCTAGAAGCATGTATGGACCCTATCACTGGTCCTTTATATTTCTGTAGAAATTTTTTAAAGATACAGCACCCCACTAGAGGATCAATACCTTTTGACCCTTATGAATATCAAGAAAGATTAATACAAGCCTATCACGAAAACAAGCAGTGTATTGCTATGTTACCTCGTCAGATGGGTAAGACTACCTGTGCCACAGGTTATCTATTATGGTACACTATGTTCGTACCGGAAGCACAGGTACTAATCGCTGCTCACAAATATGAAGGTGCGCAGGATATTATGAACCGTTATCGCTACGGGTATGAAAACTTGCCAGACTTTATCCGTGCTGGTGTTTATTCATATAATCGTAACACTATTGAATACGATAATGGTGCTCGCATACAGGCAACAACTACTACAGAAAATACAGGTCGTGGTAAATCACTATCGCTAATTTATTGTGATGAGTTTGCATTTGTGCAGCCACCAGAAAAAGCCAAAGAGTTCTGGACCGCTCTATCGCCAACATTATCAACAGGTGGTAAATGTATTATTACATCAACGCCTAACTCAGACGAAGATCAGTTTGCTCTTATATGGACTGAAGCTAATAATAGATTCGATGAATATGGAAACGAACAAAAGTTAGGAACTAACGGATTCTATAGTTATTTTGCTCACTGGAATGAACATCCAGATCGCGACGAAGAATGGGCTAAGATAGAACGTGCTAAGATCGGTGAAGAGCGTTTCCGCAGAGAATTCGACTGCGAATTCTTGATCTTTGACGAAACTCTAATTAACGCAGTAAAACTAGCAGAACTCAAGGGTAGCGAGCCAGTAATGACTATGGGTCAAACACGCTGGTACAAAGATATCGATCCTCGTTGTACATATCTAGTAGCACTTGATCCTAGCTTGGGCACAGGTGGCGACTATGCTGCTATACAAGTCTATGAAATGCCCAGCATGGAACAGGTAGCAGAATGGCGGCATAATCTAACACCAGTACAATCACAAACTAAAAATCTTAGAGAAATTTGCAATTATATTACCAATAGAGGTAAAGAAAAAGGTGGGAATCCTCAGATTTATTATTCTGTAGAAAATAACACAGTAGGAGAAAGTGCGCTGATCTGCATTAATAATATAGGAGAAGAAAATTTTCCTGGATTATTTTTAAGCGAACCTATACGTAAAGGTCATGTACGCAGATTCCGCAAAGGATTTAACACCACACATAAGTCTAAGATTTCAACTTGTAGCCAACTTAAACATATGATTGAGACTGGAAAAATGCGCATCCACAGCAAACCGCTGATCAGCGAATTAAAGAATTTCGTAGCTCACGGTATAGGCTTCGGAGCCAAGACCGGAGAACATGACGATCTAGTTGCCAGCACTTTGTTGGTTTTAAGAATGGCTGCTATACTTGCGGATTGGGATCCAAAAGTTTATGAAAAAATGACGGATAAACTCACTGAAGATCAGATGCCTATGCCTATTTTCGTAAGCACTGGTTTTTGATAAATATACACATGAACGCTACTAACAATATCGCTACCGATTTATTCTATAAAATACGTAGCCGCTTTCGCGGGCTAAAATTAGGCGACGAAACCGGTCAAATTACCATTAATCCTGAAGACGCTCGTTTTTTTGATTTTGACTATATGGAGGGTGAAACTCCTATAGGACATGTTAGCATTAGTCTAGCAGAAGAAAACTCAATGAAAGTATATTTCAGTACAGGTATTACAGAGGGTATGGACAGCGGTCAAAAGAACAATTGGTATGGATTTTTAAAGGAATTAAGAACGTTTGCTAAACGCAGATTAATGGCCTTTGATACTAGAGATATCGCCAAAGATAATTTAGATCAAAGAGACTATCAATTCTTAAGCCAACATAACAAACCAAAAGCGCAACCAAATACTATAATACAGCCAGTCGGAGAACAAATTATGAGTGAAAGCACACTTTATGGTACAAAAACCATGAGTTTTCAAAAGTTGATGGATACACGTCTAATCATCAAACACAATCAAGCAGTAATGGATGATACACAACCTGGCGCTAGAACACGTCATATCTCTGCACTGTTTGTAGAAAATCAAGACGGTGAAAGATTTAAATATCCTTTCATTCATTTAGCCGGCGCTCGAGCCATGCAACGTCACGTAGCTAACGGTGGATTGCCTTATGACGATCTCGGCAAAAGTATTATCCAGATGAGCGAAGAAATTGCTCAATTAAAAAGTTTTGGTAACTATGTTGTTCGTAACGATCTAATGAATTCAGATACTAACGGCATAGTAGAACGTAGCACACAGGCACTAAACAATTTAAGAGAAACCATTCAGAAATTGTCTAAACAGACTCATTATGAAGCATACAAGGAATCATTCCAGGCTAGAGAACAATTAGAAGTTCCAGAAGAAGTGGTTGAGGATTACAAAGAAAAATTCACAGTTAAAAATTTTAAAGAAGACATTAAATCAGTATTTCCTGTTATCTATCGTCTGATGCAGGAAGAAAACACATTAGGCTATGACGACATAGTCGCGATGACACAAGAAGATATTATCAACGACGAAGCAGAAATTATAGAAAGTAACGAAGACGATTTTGATAGATTTGAAAGCTGGGTTATGGCATTGGGAGAGGAATCTGCTATTGCAAGTCAAGACCCAGAAGAACAAAAAGCAGCCATGAAAGAATTACAAGAACTTGTAGGCGAACATTTTCCTGCAGGTGCAGATGGCAACAATGCAATCCCAAGTTTAAAAGGCATCATTGATGATCCTCAATTGTATCAGCAAATTAAACAACAGGCCAAAGAGGAAGGCGAAGACAGTTGTGTAAGAGGTTTAGTTAAAGATTGGTTAGAATCTAATGCACCAGAAGTTGTAGATCAATTAGATTTTGGTGATTTTGTTGAAGAACCTCAAGAAGCGTCTGATGGTCCTAAAAAGAGTGACGTTCCAGCATTTATGCGCAAAGCTAAAGGCGGCGATGACTGGAAAGTATCAGCTAAAGATATCGATGATGAAAAATATAGAAATATTAGTCACAAAGATACCTTAGCAAGAAACAGCGGAAGAGAACAAAAAGAAAGTCTTGATGTACAGGAGTTAGCAGAATTCATTACATCATTTTACGATAAAGATTCCGGCACGTTTCCAAAAGGACCAGAAGGTGTGGCAACTATGGTAGGCAAGAAGTTCGGCGAACAGGCTGAAAGCGTGGCTCGTAAATTCGTAGAACGCATGGCTCCGCATCAGAGCACCGAACAAAATCCAGAACTACAAGAACTAGCACGTATCAAAGAACTATCCGGCATGAATCAGGGAGTAGATGAAGTTAGCGTAAGCCAGAGTAGCTTTTCAGCAGTAGGTCCAAAAGGCTATGACTATGTTATGAATAAGTTGGTTGATCTTCCTGGTACAGAAGTTGAACCCGATGAAGAAAATCAAATGGCTACTGTAACTATTTTAGGCACAGCAGATCAAATGACAAAAGATGCTATTAAACAAGGCGTAGAGATGAAGTTAATCAAACCAATCGCAGACTTTAGTCATCGTAAAGTAGGAGCGATTCCTGCAGGCACCCCATGGAAAGCAGATGCTGAATCTGTGGATCCAGAACTTGAAAGTATAAAACAGCTATCGGGAATAGCACGAAGCATCAGTTATTAATATTTTCCTATTCGAATGATTTTGGGCACTTAGGTGCCCATTTTCATGGTCAGAATGTCAACGAAATCTCTAGTAAGGCGTTATATATATACGCACAGTAATTTTGCTGTCGTTAAACTCAAAAAGGAGATTTCATATGAAATCAGTATTAGCAATCGTAGCATCATTATTCGCAGTATCCGCTTTCGCACAAGCACCAGCAGCACCTGCAAAGAAAGAAGAAGCCAAGCCAGCCGCTGCTGCTCCTGCCGCTAGTAAGCCAGCCGATAAAAAGGCCGAGCCTGCCAAAAGCGACAAAAAAGCAGAACCTGCTAAGAAGTAATCCAACTCGATCAGTTGTTCTAATATTTGATGATTGTGAAATTGAGTATGTATTTGAAGATGCAGTACATCGAGGTTACAGCAGACCAAAGTTAGAACAATTGGATGAAGATGATCTTCCAGATTATATCAAATGGAGATTATTTTTAGCCAGACAGTTGGCACTTTTGAAATACAGACAAATCCACGGTTAATCCGTGGATTTTCTTTGGTAAAAATATTTTAAAAAATCATTGACCTTGCTAAATAAAAAGCGCATAATACTGTTATGCGAAAGGCATACATTTTATATTACAGGCAAAAGGAGGCTTATTAAAATGGCAACATTAGCAGAAATCCGTGCAAAACTTCAAGAAGCACAATCAAAGTCCACAGGACAATCCACCGGCGGTGGAGACAACGCAATTTACCCACACTGGAATATGCAAGAAGGCAAAGAAGCCGTAGTACGTTTCTTACCTGACGGTAATTCTAACAACACATTCTTCTGGGTAGAACGTGCAATGATCAAATTGCCGTTCGCAGGTATTAAAGGTGAAACTGATTCACGTCCAGTTCAAGTACAGGTTCCCTGTGTTGAAATGTACAACGACGGTACAGCTTGTCCTATCCTGTCAGAGGTACGTGGTTGGTTCAAGGATAAGAGCCTTGAAGAAATGGGTCGTAAGTATTGGAAGAAGCGTTCGTACATTTTCCAAGGTTTCGTTGTAGAAGATCCTCTCAAAGAGGATGCACAACCAGAAAACCCAATCCGTCGATTTATCATTGGTCCTCAGATCTATCAGATCATTCGTGCAGCCTTGATGGACAGTGAAATTGAAGAATTGCCAACTGATCCACTGCGTGGTCTAGATTTCCGTATCGCTAAAACTAGCAAAGGCGGATTCGCTGACTATTCTACTTCTAAATGGAGCCGTAGAGAACGTGCTCTAACTGACATCGAAAAAGCAGCCATTGAATCTCATGGTTTGTTTGATCTATCAGCTTTCCTTCCTAAGAAGCCAACAGATGTTGAACTTAAGGTAATGAAAGAAATGTTCGAAGCTTCAGTTGATGGTGAAGCATACGACATGGATCGTTGGGGTCAGTATTTCAAACCAGCAGGCATGAGTGCTGCCACAGGCGATCCTAACAAGCCTGCTGTGGTCACAGCCACTCCTGCATACGACAGCGATGATGAACCAGCACCGGTAGCTAAGGCAGCGCCAGCACCGGCACCTTCTGCCTCGGGCAGTGAAAGCACTAGTCGTGCGCAAGATATTCTTGCCAAGATTCGTGCAAGACAAGGGCAGTAAAAGCTAAAGTATAAAGTGTGGGCTAGTCCCACACTTTCTTCATCATAGGACAATAATAATGGCAAAAGCATTTGATATTTCTAAATTTAGAAAGTCAATAACTAAGAATATTGAAGGTCTTAGTATTGGCTTTAACGACCCGACTGATTGGGTTTCAACCGGCAATTATGCCTTGAATTATTTGATCAGTGGTGATTTTAACAGAGGTGTTCCTTTGGGTAAAGTTACTGTATTCGCTGGCGAATCCGGTGCAGGTAAATCATATATCTGTTCGGGTAACTTGATCAAAGCAGCACAAGCACAGGGAATTTACCCTATTCTAGTTGATACTGAAAACGCTCTTGATGAAGATTGGCTTAAGGCACTAGGAGTTGATACATCGGAAGATAAGTTGTTGAAACTCAACATGGCAATGATTGATGATGTAGCAAAGACTATTACAGAGTTCGTTGCAGAATACAAACAAATGCCAGAAGACAGTCGTCCTAAAGTCCTCTTTGTATTAGATAGTTTGGGCATGTTGCTGACTCCCACAGACGTTAATCAATTTGAAGCAGGTGATTTAAAAGGTGATATGGGCCGTAAGCCTAAAGCACTAACAGCACTAGTTCGTAACTGCGTTAATATGTTTGGTAGTCTAAACATTGGTTTAGTAGCAACTAATCACACATACGCCTCACAAGATATGTTTGACCCAGACGATAAGATTTCAGGTGGTCAAGGTTTTATCTATGCATCAAGCATCGTTGTTGCTATGAAAAAACTCAAACTCAAAGAAGATGACGACGGCAACAAGATTACAGAAGTTAGAGGTATCCGTGCCGCTTGTAAGATCATGAAAACTCGTTACGCAAAGCCGTTTGAATCGGTGCAGGTAAAGATTCCTTATGAAACAGGTATGAATCCGTATAGCGGACTGGTCGATCTGTTTGAAGCTAAAGGTATGCTCAAGAAAGAAGGAAATAGTCTTGTTTATGTAACAGTTGATGGTGAAATCATCAAACAATTCCGCAAGGCTTGGGAACGTAATGACAACGGAAGTCTCGATGTCATTATGACAGACATTTCAAAACATGGTGAAAAAACTGAATCTGGGATAACTAAAGATGTTGTACCCGATTTGGAGAGCGCAGAATGAAAGAAGATTTAATCGCAGATATCTGGACATTGGTAGTTGAACACATTCCAGAAAAATATCGCAAAGATGTAGCAGCAGACTTTGTCAATACTTTGCTTGATTATGGTATCAAAGAATCTACTCTACAGAGCCTTCAAGGCGTTGATGATTATCTAGATGGCGCTATTGACTATGCCATCGACGATGAAGAAATTGAAGCCGAAGAGGATGATTACGATTATAATGAAGATGAGGATTAAATGAATTGGTATGATCGGGTTTCTAAGGATATATCGCAAATCCCCGATGCTGTGGCATATTATGAGGCCGAATTACTAGCGGCTAAACAAGATACTCGCATAGCGGGAAACATTGAACGGGCATCAGCCGCGATGCCAGGCATCGTAGAAAACCGATTTAATCAACTTCAGGAAATCGAAGCTATACTCGAATATTTAAATATCGAGCTGCGTAGATTGCGTAGTCAACATTTTCGTAAATATCTCGAAAACTATCAACGAAGCCTCTCTTCTAGAGACTGTGAAAAGTTTGTAGAAGGCGAGGCCGACGTTGTAGATTTTGAAAAGATTATCAACGACTTTGCTTTGTTAAGAAATAAATGGTTAGGCATTATCAAAGGCCTAGATATTAAACAATGGCAGTTATCGAACATCGTTAAATTAAGAACTGCTGGTTTGGAAGACGCTACTCTATGAAAATTTTAGTAACTGGTGGCTTGGGATTAATCGGGCATCATGTTGTTAAAAAACTAGAAGATGCTGGGCATCAAGTTGTTATAACAGATACTCGTACTAATTATGGAATTATACCGTCATCTGAAATAGATTACCTTATTAGAGAACGTCTTAAGTTTATTAAGACAGAAAAAATACATAGAATAGATATTAGTGACCGTGATAGTACCGAATGGTTATTTCGACATTATCAACCAGAAGCGGTTATTCACTTAGCTAGTTTTCCTAGACAAAAAGTTGTAAATGCGAATCCTGCTCTTGGTGCTAGAGTAATGAGTGAAGGGTTACTCAACCTTTTAGAAGCTTGTGTAAAATATCAGTGTAGTAGATTCTTATATACTAGTAGCTCTATGGTCTATGGTGACTTCAAAGACTATGTTAAAGAAGATGCTGTGTGTCGCCCGCAAGGCCAATACGGTATTATGAAGTTGGCGGGTGAATGGCTAATCAAAGATTATCAAAGAAAAGGTATAGATTATACTATTTTTCGCCCTAGTGCAGTCTATGGTCCTCTCGATGTTGAGGATAGAGTAATCTCAAAATTTTTATTAACGGCTATGAGAGGTCAAACTCTTAAAGTTAATGGTATTAATGAAACTTTAGATTTTACGTATGTAGATGATGCAGCAGAAGGTATTGTTCAAGCGTTATTAACTAACAATACTAGAAATAAAACTTATAATATTACTAAAAGTCACAGTAAGACGCTATTAGCCGCTGCAGAATTAGCAATTAAATTAGTAGGTCGAGGAACTGTAGAAGTTCGAGACAAAGATGCTGATTTTCCTAGTAGAGGTGCATTAGACATCACAGCCGCTCGTAATGATTTCAATTTCAATCCTAAGATTGATATAGATCAAGGTTTTGAAATTTATTATAAGTGGTTAAGAGAATCAGAATACTGGATTCAAAACTTGTAAATTATCTGGTATTCGTCATATACCGGCATTATTCCCTTGTCGTATAGGTACTCATAAATTTTCATACCCTTTCCTGTTCTTTTGTTTGAATCTTGAAGAAAGGTATTGTCGTCTATGGCTAATACTACACCCGGCTTAAGATATTTTTCTACTGCTTTAAATTCTTTTAAATGATGCTCTGCGCTAGGTTCCGGTTCTAACCATTTAACATCGTAGCTATCTAGATAAAAGAAATCAATATTACTCCAGTCATTGTTTGAAAGATAAGCTACGCTATCGCTTTCAACTACAGTAACTTGTTCTCCTAGAAAGTTTCTAGCTGTTTCTACTGCTCTAGGATTAATATCAACACTAAAGACATGTCCGCCGTGTATTTTTACAAATTCTTGAAATAGTACAGTACTACATCCGCCCTTCCAATCATCGACTATTCTTAAAGTTCCGGTCTCTAAGATATTATACTGAGGTTTTTTAAAACCTTCTAAAATTTCAAAAATCTTTCGATACCCTTCGGTTCTTTGGTAAAGATTTTTAGAAACTCCTCGCTTAATATAATTAACCTTGATATCAAGCAATGGTGCGTATTTGTTATTAAAATCTGGTATAAAAGATTTCATATTCTTCCTCTAAATTTTCTATGTTTGCTGTAACCTCTAACTTTACTTAATTTTCCTATCCAGTGATCAAAATATTCTCCCAATGGTCCTACTGATATTGGATCTATGAATTTTTCGTATCCTCTAGACATACTAGAAAATTCTAAAGTTGATTGTTGTCTTACTTGATCAAAGACAAAACAATCATCCCATTGAGGAAATTCAAAAATTTTGTCTAAGATATAAATGTTTAAAAGTTCATTGAAAAATGATTTTTCTTGATCTAAATCTAAATTATAAAAGATAAGTCCGGTTTCGGTTCCTTGACTTTCTCTGGCTACAAAAGAACAAAAAGAATCTTTTAAAAATTCTCTTATTGTTGCTTCGTCGATATTTTTGAGTAGAGCTACATCAGCATCGATAAAAATCATAATGCCCTCGTTTGACATTAATGCGGTTTCGCATTGAGCAAAAACTTTATGACAATATGTATCCCATCTAGTGGCATACCCTTTTGTTTGAAGAGGCAATGATCTATTTAAATTGTTATTTCTATTTAAAAAACTGATTTTTTGATCTGATGATTTAAAATATTTTATTCTTGGATCTTGAATGGGCATATCAAAATCACAATGAATATGAAATTCTGTTTCTAACGGAAAAAAATTCAACCATGTAGGAATTGTACGGCTAGCATAGATATTATAATTTTCTTCGCTGAGTGTTGATACTACTATCATTTAAATAATTTTTCCTCATCGAATTCTATCATCGGATCAGTTGGATCAATTTTTATTAATTTATATTTTGTAAAAAAAGAAAATTCATGCCTGGGCAAATTTATAAATTCTTCATTTTCTTCAATTGACCCTGCAAGATAAAAGAAAGAATTAACACCTCTTGTGTCACAGGTAAAAAATTTATACCCATATCGCGATAATAATTCTTTATAAGCCGCCAAACTTGCTCCACACTTTCTATAGGAATAATTAGCTAATCCGTATTTCACAGAACACTTCATAGTACTTCCGTAATAGCATAGATATTCAGCACATATGATCTTCGGTCTAAAATGAAAATCACGCATTAGAGATTTCATAATCCAAAAATCGTAACTATCAATATCTAGACTAAAAAATGCAGGTTCGGTGGTTGGAACTCCGCTAATAAATTCGTTTAAATTTTCTAAACTAATTATTCCAGATTTGTGCGTATAATTTGCATGTGAAAATGCAGATTCTTCTATGTCATGCCCAAAACCAATATAACTATGATTCTCTACTAAATTTCTTAGCATATTTTCAATTCCGTTACCGGAACCGATTTCTATTGCAATATGATTATTTTCATTTATTAGTGATAATAATTTTAAGATTATGCCATCTTCTCTGTGTTGAGAAAAAACTTTTTCTTCGTATGGCAAAACTTGATTTTTTTCTTTCATGATTCTATTTACCAAATAATAGTAGCATATAAATATTCATATGAAAAAAATCGTACTTGTAACAGGTGGGTTCGATCCCATACATTCTGGGCATATTGCATATATCCAAGAAGCACGTAAGCTAGGAGACATTTTAGTAGTAGGAGCTAATTCAGATGATTGGCTAAGGCGCAAGAAAGGTAGAGAATTTATGCCTTGGGAAGAACGTGCCTCAGTAATTTCCTCTATGAAAAGTGTCGATAGAGTGATCAATTTTGATGATTCTGACGGCTCAGCTAAAGATGCTATTAGAAAAGTTAGACAAATTTATCCTAACGATCAAATTATTTTTGCCAACGGCGGAGATAGGACAAATGCTAATATACCAGAAATGGATATTCTAAGTGAAATGTTGCATTTAGAATTTGTATTTGGAGTCGGTGGCGAGCATAAAATGAATTCCAGTTCTTGGATCCTGCAAGAATGGAAAGCTCCAAAGACCGAAAGACCCTGGGGATACTATCGTGTCTTACACGAAAACGGTAAGGAAGTAAAATTAAAAGAACTTACTGTTGATCCGGGAAAGCTTCTATCTATGCAACGACATAAAGATAGAGCAGAACATTGGTTTGTAGCCGAGGGCACAGCTACCGTTTATACTATTAATGCAAGTACGGATGCAGAACTGCTAGGAATCTACGAAAAATTCCAGCATATACATATTAACAAAACACAATGGCACCAACTATGCAATGAGGGAAACACTCCTTTAAAAGTTATAGAAATTCAATACGGTGAAAATTGCGTAGAAGAAGATATAGAGCGCAAATGAATAATTGGATATTTCTCAGCAAAGAAGCCAAAGACGAATATATCAATATGTTTGCTATTGGCTGCGGTGGTCGTATTATAAACACTGACGATTTCGACTATAGAGATAGTAACGATCCTATTGTTCTTAGGGGAATACTTAAACATAAAATAATGAAACGCTGTTGGTTAGACGGCAGAGACTTTTATTTTATGGATACTGGTTATATGGGGAATCTACGAGGTCCTTTAAATCCCATGGGATGGAAATATTATCATCGAATAGTAAAAAATGATTTACAACATGATAAAATAATTAAGAGACCAGACGATAGATTTAGAAAGTTGGCTATCCCCATACACGACTGGAAAAAAGGTGGTAGAAAAATTTTAATAGCTAAGCCGGACGAAAAACCTATGAAATTTTACGGCTTAGAGTTAGATGAATGGTTGCAAGAAACTATTGATACCATCAAGCGTTATACTGACAGGCCCGTAGAAGTCAGAGAGCGAGTTAAAAGTAGATTAGAAAGAACTGTTAATAGTTCATTGAAAGAAGCTCTAGACGACGATGTACATTGTCTAGTTACTTTTAATAGTAATGCAGCGACTGAAGCAGTTATGTATGGCTATCCGGCATTTACATTATCGCCGACACATGCAGCGTCGCCGGTTACAAGTCAAGATTTAAGTAAAATAGAAACACCCTTTTATCCTGACAAAGATTTAGTTTATTCATGGGCTTCACATCTTGCCTATGGTCAATTTCATATCGATGAATTAAAAGATGGATCAGCCTGGAGAATTTTAAATGAATGATGGTTACCTACCGATCTTTGTAGGATATGATTATAGAGAAGACATAGCATATAAAGTATGCGAATATTCAATTTATAAAAACACGCCCAATGCAGAGGTTAAGCCTCTAAAACAAGATCAATTAAGAAGAGACGGATATTATACTAGACCAGAAGATCCTCTAAGTTCTACAGAATTTACCTTCACAAGATTTTTAGTTCCGCAGTTAATGAACATGCAAGGATGGGCTTTGTTCTGCGACTGTGATTTTGTATGGGATGGCGACATACAACAAATCTTCGATCAAGCAAATGAAAAATATGCAGTAATGGTAGTTAAACATAATTATAATCCTACCAACACTGTTAAGATGGACGGCAAACAACAAACACAATATCCAAGAAAAAATTGGAGCTCAATGATCTTATGGAATTGTGGCCATCCGTCAAACTCGAAATTATCAATCGAAGATATCAACTCACAACCTGGATCATATCTACATAGATTTCAATGGCTAGAAGACTCAGAGATCGGTGAATTAAATGTTCAATATAATTTTCTAGTAGGACATAACAAGCCCGAACAGTGCCTAAGCGGTAAGCCTGTTGCTTATCATTGGACCGAGGGAGGTCCGTGGTTCCCTCAATACATGGACTGTGAATTTAAGAATGTCTGGTATCATTATCTTATTGAATATTCTAACGAGCTAGGAAGAAATAATGTAACGGCACACTCTCCGCTAACATGGGTAACCTGCTTATCGAGAGAATATTGGGAATATTGTGCCAAACATACAATGCCCACATGGAAAAGGTTATCCGGAGATATAGTTATTGTCTGGGATGATAAACCTGTAGAACTAGGATTTGGAAAAACTTTTAATTTCTGGAAAGATGTAGCTAGTCCTGAAGATCCTTGGATGAAAGAGGGTATGGGTGGTAGCAAAGCTGATAGATTTTGGAAGAAGAGTCGAACACAGGTATGGGCGGCAAGAAAATTTAAGGGTCTAGTAGTATGGATAGATGCTGACATGGCAGTCACACACCCCTTAACTAGACCAAGAGCTATAGAATTATTACACCCTGGTAAAAATGTATGGTCGTCATTAGATTCCGGAGAGGATTGGCCAGAAAAAGGGGACTGTCCTATTGATACCGGTATTGTATCATTTAATACACGTCATCCTGACTTTGACAGATTCATCAAAGATTATTCTCTAACTTGGTACAACGGTGACATTTTCCGTATTCCTCAGGCTTATGATCATCATGCCGCTAATCTAGTAAGAACTAAGTGGCCTATGACATCTCTAGCACCTCACTACAGTACTTGGCCTAATAAACCAACAGAATTTATTAGTAGATTCGTTCTAGAGAACAGTAATATTAAAGATCATTTTGAACATTATCTCGGAATAGAAAAGAAAGAGCATCTTAAAAAAATAAATGGTGAAGAGGTTGTTACCAAAAAGGAAAAAAGAAAATGAAATTTGTGGTCTATCAAGCCTGTTTGCCTGTAACTAATAAAAATTTAGAAAAAAATGAAATCTTAAATAGATTTCCGCTCGGAGTTGCTTATCTAGGACTTGATGACGTTATAGTTCACGAACATAAAAATTTAATCGACTGTGATGTTGCTATGATGGTAGGTTGGGTTCATGAGGATTCTAAAGAAACACCGCATTTACAATTTAGAAGACAAATTATAGATGAACAAAAAAGAAAAAACAAAAGAGTTTTATTAGCCGATTCAAATCTTTTTCTTTACAAAGATAAAACTAATCCTCATCACTATCTAAGATACAGTTATGATGGAATTTTTCCTAATACAGGAAATTATTGTGATAACAACATAGATCCAACAAGATGGCCTAAACTTTCTAAAAATATAGGATTAACATTAAAAGATTATAGAAAGACTGGTAGTCATATACTTTTATGTTTGCAAAGAAACGGTGGATGGAGCATGGGTGGTTTTGACGTAGTAGATTGGACTGCACAAACCATAAAAGAATTAAGAAAACATACCGATCGTGAAATAGTTATTAGAGCACACCCCGGAGACAAAGGATCTAAGCATTATCTTAATGCTAACAATTTGATTAAAAAGATTGGATTTTTAAAAGGTGTTAGATTGAGCAAAGAAGGCATAGATCTTATGGGTGATTTACAAAATTGTTGGGCTGTAGTAAATTATAATTCTAGTCCAACAGTAGGAGCAGCTATCGAAGGATATCCTATATTTGTTACAGACCCAATCAGAAGTCAGTGTAAAGAAATTGCCAATACCGATTTATCAAGAATTGAAAATCCGGACTTGCCAGACAGACAACAGTGGATAGAAAGACTGTCAATGTTCCATTGGAATTTTAATGAAATCGCCAACGGAGAGTGTTGGTCGCATATGAGAAATTATGTATAATATTGAAGTCATAACTAGTTTTAATCAACACTATTATGAGTTGATAGGCAAAGAAGCTGTAGATACTTGGTTACATTATTGGCCTAAAGACATGACGCTAACCTGTTATGTTGAAGAATTCAAACTTTCGGATAATCCTAGAATTAAACAAATATCGTTTGATGACTTCGAAAAGGAATATTTTGAATTTCAAGAATCAGCCCATAAGCAAGTAAAGAAATTTGCAAAGAAAGCATGGAGTTTTATTCATGCTATGTATAATTCGTCGGCTGACAGGATCATATGGCTAGATGCTGATGTTATACATACTGATTTTCTAGATAAGAAATTTATTAGAACATTGTTACCCGACGATGTACTAAGCACACACATGGGAGTAACATATCTAACAGCCAAAGATGGAACACCCGGAAGATGGTTTGTTCCAGAGACTGGATTTTTCGCTGTCAATACACGACATAAACTGTTTGACGAATTTAGAAAAGAATATAGACGTCACTATGTAGAACAAGATTACAAAGAACTACGCAGATTTTATGACAATGATGTCTATGGTTATGTTTTTGAAAAATTAGAAGCTGACGGATTAGATCTTTGTAAAGATTTTACAAAATTATATAAAACACCAATGCGGCATACTGTATTAGGACCTTATATGAAACATTATAAGGCCAAGCATAGTAAAGCTGACTTTAATTCTGACGACTAGTCCAATATTTTTCAGTTCTTGGTCTGATAAAATCTGTCTGAAGACTTTTTCCAGTATTTTTTCTGTTGCCTTTAAGGTGATCAAGGTATGCACCCCACTCGGAATTTACCAAAGGATGACCTTCTCCTTTGATTAAGCCTTTACACCAGTCATTCCACTGCCATTCGGGGTGGCGTTGTTTGACTTCTTTACGAACTTCGTCAAATACCCAACAATCGTTCCATTCGCTGAACTGAAAAAGACGGCCACTATCATAGGCCTGCTGAAATTCAAACAAAAATTCTTGTGTATTTCGATCTCGAAGATTCATAGAGTAAAGACCGCACTCCGTAAATTTCTTTTCTCTTCCGAGAAAACCCAGTCCTATATGAGGTTGTGCCATTTTTTCAATAAAATGGTGGGGGACAGGAGTGTGACATACCATGTCGGCATCCATCCACAATAAAATGTCAGCATCTGTATTTCGAGCAGCATGACATACAGAATAAATTTTATGACTAAAGCGAATAGCGTCCCAGCGGAATCCTACTCCTGGTCTTTTTCCTTTTCTATCCGGAGGGCCTGTTGGTACTTCTCCCCTGGCTTTAGGATCATTACCCCAACGATTTTTGAATGCTACGAGATCAGGACAAGAACTATGTAAATCTCTCACTACAAGGTTTTCTGCAGATTCGTCAATGGTATGGTCTTGCGGATATACATAAAGTGTAATATCATTGGGCCAAGTTTTTAAGAATGTTTGTATCATTCTCTTGGCATACTTATCGTATCCCTCTTGGTGGAAGGTAGTAACTACAGCTTTTTTCATCTTGTTTGCAAAGTCCAGTCGCTAACAGGACCGCCATATCTCTTGATATCAGCTTCAACCATCATTTTTACTAGTGCATCAAAGTCCGTCTTTCTTTTCCATCCTAACACTGTTTCAGCCTTTGCGGGATTACCACAGAGACTGTGTAATTCAGCAGGACGTTTAAATCTAGGATCACTTTTGATGTACTTTTGCCAATCATCTATGCCTGCATATTTAAATGCACGTTCTAAAAGATCGCCAATAGTATATTGCACACCTGTGGCCACGACATAATCGCCAGGTTGATCTTGTTGTAACATTAACCACATAGCTTCAACAAAGTCACCAGCAAATCCCCAATCACGTTTGGCTTCTAGATTACCCAAAGTTATATGATCTGCTAGGCCGCACACGATTTTCGCAACACCGTCTGTGACCTTTCTAGTTACAAATTCTTTTCCTCGGATGGGACTTTCGTGATTAAACAAAATTCCGTTCGATGCATGTAAGCCATAGCTTTCGCGGAAATTTACAGTCATCCAATAAGCATAAAGTTTAGCAACACCATAAGGACTACGTGGCCAGAACGGAGTTTTTTCATCTTGAAGACCGCCAGATATCTCAATACTGTTACCGTACATTTCTGAGGTGCTGGCCTGATAGAATCTAGTGTCCGGATTATGTTGTTTTATAGCATTTAGAATATTTAGAGGACCCACTGCATTAACTTCTGTAGTTAATTTGTTTAAATCCCAACTAGCTCCAACAAAACTTTGTGCTGCTAAATTATAAAACTCGTTTGGACGAAGAGATTTTACTAAGTGATTCATACAACCGTCATCAGTAATATCTCCTGTGATTAATTCTACATCATTTTCTATTCCGAGATATTTGATATTATCTAAATTTGGATTTGAATAGCGTTTTATCAATCCATAGACTTTATAATCTTTTTCTAAAAGTAATTTTGCAAGATAAGGTCCGTCTTGTCCAGTCATTCCAGTAACGAAGGCGATTTTTTTCATAAAGATCCTATATTAAGTAAGCAGTTTATTTATTTTAGGATTTTTATCCTAATTTAATTTCCATTGATAGTAAGTTTTGTGGATTTCCACTATTTGATAGTGATGAGATTTCAAGAATTTTTGATTTTCTTTAGAAATTAGCTCAGGACCTTCGATCAATAAAATAGAATTCCATCTTTTAAATACCGGCAATAGTTCCGATAAGTGATTTTCGTGGTCAATATCTACAAGAACTATATCAATATCATTTAGATGATTTAAATTATCATAATTTTCTCTATATATGATATTTTTCGCTCTTAAAATTCTTCTTTGATCGTCTATAAGAAACACGCTGTTGAAATTTTCAGAAATTTCTTGGAGATTGCCCCATGCATTGCCAACGACTAAGATGTTTCGGCATTTCTTGTTTAACTTTTTTATCCGTTTAGCAAATTTACTCATGTTTTAATCATTAAATACTAGGATATTTATATTCTAAATGAAATTCAAATTATGGAGAGAGCACGGTGCTCTCAATAGCCCTTCTATCTTTGCCGCTGTTGAGCAGGGATTGAAAAAAATTGGCATGTCTGTGGTATCTAACGATCCGGACATTGATGTCATATGGTCGGTTTTATGGTATGGCCGAATGAAACCGAACAAAACCATATACGAACGTGCAAAATCTCAGGGAAGACAGATACTAATAATAGAAGTTGGTAACTTGTTTCGCGGTCATACATGGAGGATTTCTTTAGATCATATACAAGGTCAGGGAAAATTTGGTAACCATCAAGACCTTGATCCTGACAGACCTAAAAAAATTGGTATACCATTAAAAAGCCCCAAGAAAAACCGGAAGGATAGCATACTTGTGGCCTGTCAGCATGAACACAGTCTTCAGTGGCAAGGTCAGCCGCCTATGGCACAATGGGCGTCATCTGTGGTTGAGCGTATAAGAGCGATTTCATCTAGAGACATTGTTGTACGACCGCACCCAAGGTCTCCGTTTTTTCTAAAAATTCCAGGAGTTGAGGTCGTGCAGCCGATAAAAATTCTAAATTCTTATGATGACTTCAATATTGATTATGGATACCATTGTGTCATTAATCATAACAGTGGTCCGGCTGTGAGAGCGATCATCGAAGGAACCCCAGTGTTTTGTCATGAGAGTAGTCTAGCATGGCCTGTATCCGAAAAAAATTGGGAAAATTTAGAAAATCTTCAATTACCAGATAGAGAAGAATGGTTTTTGAAATTATGTCATACCGAATGGACTGTGGATGAAATAGCTAACGGTTTGCCATTTCAAAGACTACTTCCTTACATGACTAAAAAATAAAATTCTTGACTTTTTTTATAATTTTCTATACAATAGTAAAATGTCAGCACCTATCTACATCGAAGAAATATTTGAAAATTTTTATAAATTAGCCATGGCTCAAAGAATTGTATTGTCGAGACAAGACTATACAGCCACTCATAGTTTATATGAATATTGCACGACTGATCAAAAATTTCTAACAGTAAATCAAGCCAATTATCTACTGAAAATTTTGTCTAGATACCAGAAGGAATCGGTAGATCTCGATCTTGACTATCGAGACCAATTAAAAAATCCTCAATGGAAAAAACATTTTAGAACCCTGGATCTAACTAAACGAGTATTTGTAGAAACAGACTCGGAGAAAAAAGTATGGATATGTCTAAAATTTCCATACTCTCTTAAAGAAACCTTTGACAGTGAAATTAGAAATCAAAAAAGTAACAGCGAAAATAATAAATGGGATCATGAAAGAAAGTTAAGATTGATAGAAGCATACAAGCATAATGTTATGCATGTCAATGAGTTTGTTAATCATCATAGTTTTGACATAGATACTTCATTTTTAGATCTGGTCAGTCAGGTAGAAGAAATATGGCAACAACAAGATGATATCATGCCTAAAAGTGTTATCATAGATCAGACAGTTTCATTATTGAATGCTAATTTAGATGCTGAAAATTATTTCCGAGAAAATAAAACCGGAAAAAAAGATCATGATGTTTTTCTAGCCAAGAGCATGGGATATACCTTAAAATTAGATCATGCTCCACAGACAATTAGCGAATCTATTTCTAGTAAAAATACAAATCAATTCTGGATAAAAGAAACTAGCAGATTTTTTGAATTGTATAAATCGGCGAACGGCGTAGCCTGTATCATTATTGACAGAAATACCAAAGATGTATTAAGTTGGTTAGAAAAATTCGTAGATGAGGCTGAAAAAGCTGATTGTAAAAAAGATATTAAAGTTTGTTTCAGAGATCCCAACGACGGCACATCAAAATTGAATTCTTGGATTAAAGAAAACAATCTAGGAGGCAAAGTAGAGGAAGGTAAAATTTTCGTATTCTTGCAAAAACCTCATAAGTGGTTGTTTAAAAACAAAATAGATGTTAAAATTATAGGTACTAACTGTTATGTGCCTCCTTTGGGTGATACACTTACAGCTAGTTGGTTATTTAATCATCCTTGTTTTTGTTATCTTGGAGATATAAAACCTACTGTGATAAGGAATTTTAAAATTGTCAGTGTGTAAGTTAATCATTAAAGATGAAGTTAATGTAAAGGCGGAAGGCCTTAGTGTGGAAACGAGAAGAAAAATCGTAAATGCACTAAAGTATGATCTTCCCTACGCACGACATATGCCTGCTTATAAATTGGGCCGCTGGGACGGCACTAAAACTTTTTTTGGCATCGGCGGTAACGGATTTCTTGCACACCTCGACGTAATTCTTCCTATCATAGAAGATTCAGGATATGATATTGAAGTGGAAGATTTACGACAGCATGATACATTTAAATTTCCTTCTATAGATGAAAATTATTGGGCAGGAAAAGGAAAAACTTGGCCGGCCGGACATCCTGAGGCAGGAAAGCCTATCATACTTCGAGACTATCAATACGATGTTATAAACAAATTTTTAGAAAATCCACAATCCTTACAGGAGGTAGCTACAGGTGCAGGCAAAACGATTACTACAGCGACATTATCGCATATTTGTGAGACGTATGGGCGTACGATGGTTATTGTTCCGAACAAATCTCTTGTTGTACAAACTGAAGAAGACTACAAAAATCTCGGACTAGACGTAGGTGTATATTTTGGTGATCGTAAAGAATTAAATCGAACACACACTATTTGTACATGGCAAAGCCTTAATGTGTTAGAAAAGAAAAGTCACGATGATGAAAGTCTTACACTGGCAGAATTTTGTGAAGGTGTTGTTGCTATTATCATTGATGAGGTTCATCAAGCCAAGGCTGATGTGCTGATGAGATTGGCTACACAAAATTTTCGTAACTGTCCTATCCGTTGGGGACTCACCGGAACTATCCCTAAAGAGAAATGGGAATTTCAAAGTTTGTTAGCCAGTATTGGTCCTGTAATTAATCAAGTAAGTGCTTATGATCTACAACAGAAAGAAGTACTGGCAAAATTAGATATACAGATAATTCAAACCAACGATGTGCAAGTTTTTAGAAGTTATCAAGAAGAATATACTTGGCTAGTTACTGATTCAAACAGATTAGATTGGATGGCTAATAAGGTAAAAAATATTGCAGAATCAGGAAATACCTTAATATTAGTTAATAGAATTGACACAGGCAACAAATTAATTGAAAGAATGCCCGATGCTGTGTTTATCAGCGGTGCGGTAAAATTAGATGACCGGAAAGAAGAATATGATGAAATTAAAACTAGTGATGGCAAGATTATTGTGGCGACTTACGGTGTGGCCGCTGTGGGTATTAATATCCCTAGGATTTTTAATCTGGTTCTTCTGGAACCCGGAAAGAGCTTTGTCCGCGTTATACAAAGTATTGGACGAGGCATTAGGCGAGCAGAAGACAAAGACTTCGTACAGATCTGGGACATTACCTCAACCTGTAAGTATGCCAAACGACACCTTACGGAACGTAAGAAGTATTACAAAGAGGCCAAATACCCATTTACACTAACAAAAATAACAACATGATAAATCTGTTTAAAAAGAAAAAAATTCAATTAGACTGCTATACTACTATGCAGAGTCTAGTAGATCTATTCCCACCACAGGTAGGATTATCGGGATTGCCGAACTGGTATCATAATTTGTCTAGAGATCCCGAATGGATTACAGTAAGACATTGTAACGGTTTCCAAGATTTATATAAAGACAGTTTTATTATAAGATCTTGGTCCGATATCGAAATAGAAGTAAGACCTGACGGTTCTATTGCTTACGATTTTGCCTGTAAAGATGAAATTAAATTACCTCTAGAAAGACATCATATCGATAGTCAAGCATCTGGAGCCTGGCCGGGATACTGTAATATAAAATTAATGAGTCCGTGGTATTTTAAAACCGATAGAATGGTGAAGTGGTTGATGATACCAGCCACTTGGGATCAAAAAGATCCACTAGAATGGACTGTTGCCCCTGGAGTTTTAGAATTCAAATATCAACATGTTACAAATATTAATTGTTTGTTGAAACTAAAGCCGCAACCTTACATGATTAGAATTAAAGCTGGGCAGGCATTAGCTCAGTTTGTTCCGTTGTTCGAAGATGACTGGGACATGGACATAAAATTATTTGATGATAGAGATTGGAACAAACATTTTGGAAGATGGAATCATTCTTTCAGTCTCTCTTACCAAAAAACTAGAGCGATGTTAGAAAAGAGGAATAAATGAGAATATTAACATTACAAAATAAAGCGTTCGATCTTAATGAGCTACCGGATGAAGTAGATGAGGATACAAGATTTTCGGTATTAGATAACTCTAATCCTCAAGATCCAGATTTTTTCTTCATGCCTCTAATATTCTTAGAATCATTTAATAGTCCTGCTATATTGTTGAACATTGGCGGTCACGAGGTACAAATGCCTTTAGACTGGTGCATGGTAGTCGGAGATAAAGACTGCGGATTAGATCCGGAAGTCCTTCCTTTGACCAGTATCAATGAACGTGGCTTTGATGCATTGATTTTTAATCCCATTGGAGGATTTAGAGCAGAATATATGCCGATTGAAATTGTCAATATCTATCAAGATGTACGCTGGTATTTTCCTAAAATGAAAAACGGTCAATTATTGACAGTACCGTTGCACGATGGTGCTAATCCCCCATGTGCTTATTTTGTTAAAGAAGTAAGCAGACAAAGCGAAGTACTTCAACTACATAAGATAGTATAATGCCAATGGATAGTCTGATGTGGGATAATGAAGCGTTTAAAAGACGATGCATCGGCTGGCAACTTAAATATTCATTATGGCCGAGAAGATGTCATTATACCGGTAAAAGATTATGGCTGACATTGGCTTACAAAGGCGCAGCGATGATAACAGGTCCAGGTGAGCCTGTTTTCGAATATAGATGGTGTGAAAGACACGAATACTTATTTTTAAAAATTAAAGGTGAAATATGAAAGCAGGTAAGGTGTGGGGACAAACAGAATTGTTAGAAGCGAATGGAGTTTTAGAATTTCATCGAATTGAATCTAAGGCAGGCGGAGTCTGTTCTAAACATAAACACAAATTTAAGTGGAATGGATTCTTTGTTGAATCCGGTAAACTAATTATTCGTGTATGGAAAAACAATTACGATCTTGTAGATGAAACTGTTCTAACAGCGGGTCAATATACAAAGGTAGCACCTGGCGAATATCATCAATTTGAAGCTGTGGAAGATACAGTAGCTTTCGAATTGTATTGGGCAGAATTTGATCATGAAGATATTGAAAGAGAAACTGTAGGATTTTCGAAAGATGGGAAGACTAAAACCAGGGGCTGAGTATATCTACACTCGCAGAGAGGGTGTGGTATACCAAAGAGAAAAGGGATCTTTAGATGAAGAAGCCATAGGCTGGGATTACGATCCCCGCACTGAAGACGGACGACCTCTAATAAATCATATAAAAGATTCCAAACTCTGGGGTGAAATACATCGAGCAGCTAAAACTAATCCTCTCTTGCAAGAAGCCTTAGATCGTGCTAAAATTATATACGAACTGAGTAAAAAAGAAAATGGGAAAGAATAAACACGTAGATCTATTCAAAGACATGATACCTGCTGTAGATATGGGTGTCAAAGAACTTTGGGATGCCGCAACTGAGGAAGGTCGAAAAGAAATTAAGGGAGATCTTTGGAATCTAAATAGATATATTAGTAGTTGCAAAACTAATAATAGAGAACTCCAAGAACATTTCATTCTTACTGTAAATGAATTCTATAATAAGAATTGGACTGATATACAGCACCATCCTAAATTACAATGGCTGACTTTGTGTATGTGTAGTCATGAAAGTAAAAAGACACAGTTTCATGAATGGATTCCTCTAAAGGCTCATAAAAACAAAAAAGAAGAATTTCTAGCAGAACAATTTCCTAATATGAAAATGGCTGATATAGAAACATTAGCAGCCATTACCACTGAAGAAGAAATCAAAGAATATGCTCAGAACCTTGGTTGGGACAAAAAAGCGATCAATGGAATTAAACTATAAGTGTGAGTACTGTCAAAAACTTTTTGCCAAGGAAAAAACATTGGCAGTGCATATCTGCGAACAGAAAAGAAGATATCTTAGCAAAAATGAAAAACATGTTCAGGCCGGATTATTGACCTTTCAAAAGTTTTATGATTTCGCACAAAAAGGAAAAACTAAAAAAACATTTGAAGATTTTGTAGAAAGTCCATATTATACTGCATTTGTTAAGTTTGGCAGTTTTATGGTTAATACGGCACCTATATACCCAGAACTTTTTATCGACTATGTGATAAAAAGCGGAATAAAATTAGACCACTGGTGTAGAGATGAGCTCTATGAAACATACGTAAAAGAGATGATCAAAAATGAGCCGGCTGATGGTGCTATACAAAGATCCATAGCAAATATGATGGACTGGGCTGAGAAAAACTCTTCTCAGTGGGAACATTATTTTGCCTATGTAAATTTAAATCGTGCTACACACGATATTAAAGAAGGATTAATTAGCCCTTGGTTAGTATTAAATACGAAGTCGGGCAAAGAGATGTTGAAACGAATGAATGATGAACAGTTAGACATAGTTTCACCGTTTATCGACCCGCAATACTGGATGAGAAAATTCAAAGCTCTTCCAGCAGATTTAGAGTTGGTGAAGGATATTATTAAAGAGGCTAAGATCTTATAATGAATAAACGAATCAAAGAAGTACCTGTTGAAGAAGAAACATTGGCCGAAAATGAAGAATATATCTCTAGAGATGATATTGACATCGAAGTCAGAGTTATGCAAGAAGAGCCTGTTATAATGGTGCAATTTTCAGGGTTTGAAGATGCTGAAGATGCTGAAGAATATGCACAATTTTTAGCAGACAATTTGCCTCTACTATTGTTTGAAACCACAAGACTACAATAATGCCAGATATTGATATAGATTTTACAGACAGAGAAGAAGCACTAAGTTTTTTTAAACATAAAGGTGCTAGCCGTCTTGATAACGGTACTCTGACCAAACACAATACTGGAATATATTTTCATCGTGTTCCGATTGATGTTAAAACTGGTCTGTGTGCCTTGCCATATGAACAGGCAGAGAAAGAAGGTTTTTTTAAAATAGATTTTCTTAATGTGGGAATCTACAAGGGTATTAGAAATGAGGAACATCTCACAAAATTAATGGAGACTGAACCACTATGGGATCTACTACTAGACGACGCATTTATCCAGAACCTGTTCCATGTGAATGGGCATGGATCTATTCTGAGACAAACAAAACCCGAGTCTATAGAGCAATTAGCAGCAGTATTAGCAATGATCCGCCCCGCGAAGAGGAATTTGATTGGGAAGGATTGGACGACGATTATGAACGAGGTCTGGAAGAAACCAGAGACTGACGAATACTTCTTTAAGAAAAGTCATGCTACAGCCTATGCTGTCGCTGTAGTAGTGCAGATGAATTTAATCTGCGAACAGATAAGTTATGGATTTAGTTAATGGCTAAAGTAAGAAATCCTCTTCCTTTGACAGTAGAATGGAAGAAAGAACCTAGAAGAGAACTATACCTTGATTTTTTAGTCAAGGAAAACAAATGGGAAGTGGGCGTAGAAGTCGGAGTTAGATACGGTCGCACACTATTTTATCTTTTAGAAAATAATCCTAATCTAAAAATGTATGCCATTGACATTGATGTATCTCAATTCTATTCAAATAAGATACAACAAAAATATGGAAATAGATTAATAGTACTAGAAGGCGATAGTTCTTTACAGGCCGATAAAATAAAAGAAAAAGTAGATTTTATTTTTATCGATGCAGCACATTCAAAGAAAGCTGTATTAAAAGATATCGAATCTTATAGAAGTTTAGTTAAGAGCCCAGATGGTTTATTAGGCCATGACATCGATTATCCGTCGATACAGGAAGCATTAGCTGAATCAAAAATAAATGTCGATGTTTGCCCAGATAATGTTTGGCGACAAAAAATTATTTAGGTTTTCTTACTAACGTAATCGACTTACGTTTTATTCGCTTTACAATAATGTCATTTAAACTGGTACAAGGACCTAGCAGTATTTTTACATCCTTGGTACTGAAATTTCTTATAGTATATCGGAATTCTATGACTTCTTTAGCCAAGAAGATATTGATAGGAATTTGACGGTTAGATTCCCACCACCAAATTTCCCCCAATTCTAGAAATTTCTTTTTTTCGTCATCGCTACGTATGCTAGAATAGTCATACATACTAGTGACTTGGGCGTCTTGATTTATAACGATGCCTACATATTCAGCATTAACGTGATTTAGTACTGTTATAAACGGAAAATTTTCTTGCAAGTTTTCAGTAATTCTCATAGATAAATATTGCAAAGGTCCCCAAATGTATGCAATTAATTTCAGTTTATTTATATCCAAACAAGGTCAATGCTTATACAAATTATCTGGCCGAATGGAAAACAGAGAGGTATCGTAGAGTGTATAATCGCAATGTAAAACTATATCGCGGTGCGGATAACCGCATCGACATACAAATCCGCAATTCAGACGAAAAAGCCTATGATGTAAGCGGCTACGATGACTTTGTGTTTAATCTAGTTAATAGAGAAACTAAGGAATTAATACTGAGCAAGGACTGTGTAATTCAGAATGCAGCTACCGGAAAAATTTATGTTATTTTAACCGAAGGCGAATTAACAGATATTGAGTCTGGTTTTTATCAATATTCAATAATCGGACAAATTAGAAATGAAGCCGACAATACTCTAGTTTTAAATAAAACTCCTCTTTATATTGATGCACAATACGGAGTATTTTCTAATTTAGAAATATTCGGAGATGTGTTCGGCGAGCCAGTAGATAGTGCTGTGATAGATGAATTTAGAGAATTCAAGGTTACTATAGGTGGTACAGAAAAATTTCTTCTTTCTAGTATAATAAATGCTCAACCCCAATTAAGCACACCGCAATCATTACATACTTTTCAATTTTATTACACAAACTATTCGGGCACTGTAGTCATACAAGGTAGTCAAAGTGATGGCGGAAATCCTCAAGTATGGGTTGATTTAGATACTGAGGAAATGACTAACCAATCTACCCCCACTTATAAAAATATAGTAGGAAAGTGGAACTGGTTCCGTGTTAAATTTGGAAATACTTTAAATGATACAGCAAAATTTGTCATAGGACAATCATTTATCGGATCTTACGCAGTCAGTGTTTATGATGGCGGATCAGGATACACTGTTGGACAAGAATTAGTGATTACTGGAGAACAATTGGGCGGACTAGCCGGAGTCAATGATTTAACTATTACAGTCACTTCGGTAAATGTGAATGGTGCTATAACCGGTATAACCTTTGACGGAGTATCAGCTCCAAACGATCGTAGCTATGTTTTGGGTGCAACCGGCACTCCGGCGGCAGGAAGTATTGACAAGATATTATACAGATAGTATAATATCAATATGACTTTAGTCGTTGATAAATTTAGATCTCTTCTACCGAAATTAAAAACAAGTCCCAGCGGTTGGATGAGTTTCAACGCACCCTGTTGTCATCATAGAGGCCATCGAACTGACACTAGAAAACGTGCTGGCGTTATTCTCAGCGAAGGTATTGTTTATAATTGTTTCAATTGTAAATTTAGTACTGGCTGGAAACCGGGATCGACACTTTCTCCCAAATTTAAAACACTATGTCAATGGTTAGGTGCTAGCGACGATATAATTAAAGAATTAACCTTCGAAGCACTCAAGACAGAAAGCGAAGAATATGTTCCTACAGAATACGTAGAACAAAAGATAGAATTTACAGACAAAGAATTACCAGAAGGTGCAATGCCTTTGTTGGACTGGGTAGAAAGTGAATACTGGAATGATCTTTCCCTAGATTTAGAACCTATAATTTCTTATGTGGTTGATAGAGGATTTGATCCCTTTGATGGAAATTTTTATTGGAGTCCTGCCCCGGGGTATGAAAGCAGAATTATTGTTCCCTTCTTTTATAACGGACGTATTGTAGGTAACACAGCTAGAAAAATATCTGCTGGAAGACCGAAATACTTGTCAGACCAGCATCCATTTTTTGTCTATAATGTAGATTCCCAGATAGAAGAACACAAATATGTTTTTGTAGTTGAAGGACCGTTTGATGCTCTCTCAGTTGGAGGAGTGGCCCTACTCACTAACGAAGTCTCGGACCAACAAAGTAGAATAATTAACAGTATAGACAAAGAAGTTATAGTTATTCCTGATCAAGATCAAGCCGGAATCATTTTAATAGAGCAGGCGGCAAAATTAGGTTGGAAAGTAGCTTTCCCAAATTGGGAAGATGATGTGAAAGATTGTGCAGATGCTGTTAAGAGGTACGGTAAGTTATTTGTGATAGTAGATGCTATCAAAACAGCCACCGATAATCCTGCTAAGATAGAGATAGAAAAACGAAAACTATCAAATAAATTCAAAGATATGGAGACACTGGATGTTTAGAAAATTAATAGATTTGATTACCTGGCCATGGCGCAGGTATCAACAAAATCGAGCATGGAAGAAAAGGTTGGCAGAACTTAAGAAACGAGATCCTTTTATCTACAAATGATTACTTGGGGAATTAACGCACTTAATCACGATGCCAGCATTGCAGTAGTAAGCAATGGTGATCTTAGATTTTGGAAAAGAAGTTCCGAATACACTGGCGTTGTGGGAGATCAGTATCTCTGTAGTGCAATATATCGAGACGCTTTAAATTCATCAAACGGATCCGGACCAGACGAAATAGTTTGGTACGAACGACCGCTATGGAAAAAGTTTCGACAATTTTATGCAGGACAATATCGAGCTGCATTTGATGCAGAAGATATGCCTAAAAGATATATTAAAAAATTAGGATGGCCTAATTTTAAAATCCGATATATCGATCATCATCTAAGTCACGCTGCCGCAGGGTTCTATACCAGTCCGTTTGATAGTGCTACTGTGGTTGTATTAGATGCTATCGGAGAGTGGGAAAGTATAAGCATATGGTCAGGTAATGATCTAAAACTAAAAAAGGTTTTTAGCAGGGCATATCCTACTAGTCTTGGAATATTTTATTCAGCATTCACTGATTTAATAGGTCTAAAACCTCTAGGCGAAGAACACATACTACAACAAATAAGTGAACAGGGAGATCCTAAAAAGTTTAGATCATTGGTTCAAAACTATTGGAGAGATGATTTAACTATGAGATATAATCTCCATAAAGGAGTATGGAACTGGCCGCTATTAGCAATGACCGAACAAGATAAAAAAGATCTCGCGGCATCTGTACAAGAAGAATTCGAAGCACAGGCAACAAAAGTTTTTGGTTGGGCTCATAAGCTAGCACCCAATAAAAATTTAGTTTATATGGGTGGATGTGCTATGAATTCAAAGTTCAATAAGACATTAGATCATCAGTATGATGGTATATGGAGTCTGCCTATCCCTGGAGATGCTAGTAGTGCTATCGGCGCAGCACTTTATTCCCAACAGACTAGGATCAAGTGGAATCACGGTATTCCGAAACATATAAAAATCAAATGATTGCAAATAATCTTTATACTTGCGGAAATCAGTTTTTGCTTGATACACATTATCAGGAATATGAAAATCTTAGACCTTTTATGGACAAAGATCCAGAAAAGGATTATAGTTTTGAAACATCAGCATTCAATTCTTTACAATTTCCTATATGGAGAGATCCCATAATGTCTAAGAGGATTAATCATAGACCTTTTAATGATTCCGATATAGACAATTCTCAAGAATTAGAAAATACGATCCAAAAAATAGCGAAATGGACTAGAAAAAGACTTTATGAAAATTGTCTTTATTATGACATAGAGCCAGCTGTAAGTTGGATGATGGAATATAAAACAGGCGGATGGCAAAGTGTTCATAGCCACGGTAAAAAATGTATTACTCAGGTCATATATACTGAAGCCGTAAAAGAAGACGATTCGGACGGTAAAGGATTTTTACACGGTGCTTTCTATGCGTTCATGACAGATGGCAATCCTCCTTGTTATAAGGCTTTACTTCCAGAGCCAGGAAAGTGTATAATAGCTAAAGGAGACGTTTTCCATGGAGTATATCCGGTAAGAGCCGTACCGAGAAAATGCCTCATTATTGATTACGTTATAACATGATAAAAGACTACGGTTACGAAGAACAAAAATTATATCTAGAACTGATGTTAGCAGATGCGGAGGTATTTGTTCGCTGTCAGGGCATCTTTGATCACACATTGTTTGATCGAAAGTTACAGGATGCCGCAGAATTCATTAATGAATATGCTAAACAATATTCAGTATTGCCTGATTACGAAATGGTTAATGCCACTTGTAAAGTCGGGCTGAAAAGACCAGAAGAAGCCAAAGAGGGACATCTCGAATGGCTTATGGATGAGTTTGAAAACTTTACCAGACATAAAGCTCTAGAAAGAGCAATCATTAGTTCAGCAGATTTATTAGAAAAGAAAGATTATGGCGCAGTAGAAGTCATGATCAAAGAAGCTGTACAAATTGGTCTAGCCAAAGATATGGGTACTGACTACTTTGCTGATCCACGTGCTAGATTAATGAGAATCAAAGATAAGAATGGTCAAATCAGTACTGGTTGGCCAAGCCTTGATCGCAGATTGTTTGGTGGTATGAACAGAGGCGAACTGAATATCTTTGCAGGTGGTTCTGGTGCAGGTAAGAGTTTGTTCTTGGCTAACTTAGGTGTAAATTGGGCTCTAGCTGGTTTGAATGTTGTGTATCTAACATTAGAACTTTCAGAAGATCTAGTTTGTATGCGTATGGATGCGATGACTACAGGCATACACACTAAAGAGATTTTTAAAGAACTTGACGATGTAGAAATGAAAGTTCGTATCATCGGTAAAAAGTCGGGAGGATATCAAGTCAAATATATGCCTTCTGGCAAGACAGCCAACGACATTCGTGCTTATTTGAAAGAGTATGAGATTAAGACTGGCAGAAAAGTAGATGTGTTGTTAGTTGATTATCTCGACTTGTTAATGCCTATTAGTAAGAAAATTAGCCCTGCGGATTTGTTTATCAAAGACAAATATGTTTCAGAAGAACTAAGAAATCTTGCAGTTGAACGTCAATGTATTCTAGTAACTGCGGCACAGTTGAATCGTGGCGCAGTAGAAGAAGTTGAATTTGATCATAGTCATATTTCAGGTGGTTTAAGTAAGATTCAAACTGCTGATAATGTGTTTGGTATCTTTACAAGTCGTGCTATGCGTGAGCGTGGTAGATATCAAATTCAGCTAATGAAGACACGTTCTAGTTCGGGTGTAGGACAAAAAGTAGATCTAGAGTTTAATTTAGAAACGCTAAAGATTTCAGATCTTCCAGAAGATGAACAAGAAAGCCACAGTGGTGCTAGTAGGGGTGCTAGTAGCATCATTGAAAATATCAAGAGAAAAACAGAGATACAAAGAGAAGATCCTAGTGAAGGTGTTGGTGTAGGTAAGGTCCGCGGAACTGTAGAATCTACCAAACTTCGCGAAATCTTAAACAACATGAATACCGATGAAGACGCACCGTTTTGAATTATTATCTTGGGAATACACCACAGACGAATCAGCCAACTATCTAGATATTGATTGGCCTAAGGTACAAAAAACTATAGGACACGATCAAGTTAGTTGGTTGTTAAAACAACCTAAAACAGCTTGTCAATTAGTATTAGATAAATCCGGATCAAGCGTAAAATTAATGGCTGAATTTTACGATGAAAAAACATTGACTGCATACCATTTAATGTGGGCTAAATAATGGATGCGAGCAAAAGAATTTATCGACGAATCTAAAAAACCTCTGCGTAATAGTTCTAAGCAGAGTCTTCCTAATCTAACTTCGGCTGATTATCTGGACAATAACAATCATCCCTATCTTGCTTATAGGTTTGGAGTTGCTCTAGCACCTAGTCCGGATTTAGAAGGAGTATATGATGAAGGTCCTATAGGATCAGCTTTTTCTATGCTCGACTATACCTCCGGAGATGAAGAAATAAGAAAAGCCGCTGCTAAGAAAATGGGAATAAAATTTTCTCATGGGACTGGAAAAGGCAGCAAAGAATTGTCCGATAGTGTCATTAATAAAACAAGTCCGGTGGCAAAACCAAAACGTAATCAATACGGAGTTTAAATGCGCCTTAACGAGATTAATGAACGATCTGATTTCGTAACTGTAAATAAAACCTTGAACCCAAAAATCTGGGAAGGTGATCGTTTAAAATTAGAAGTAAAACAAAAACTTATACAGATAGCTCGCGCCTTTGAAGATTTCGTAGGTATAGAACTAGATGTAGATGATTATACCATAACCGGTTCTAATGCCAATTACACTTGGACTGATTATTCAGATCTCGATCTACATCTAATTATACCCGGAACTGCCACAGACGAACAAAGAGAACTTTTTAACGCTAAGAAGGCACTCTGGTCTGAGCAGCACGATATTACTATTAAAGGATTACCAGTCGAATGTTATGTCCAGGGTGCAGATGAACCGCATCATAGCACAGGCGTGTATAGTATTGTTGAAGAAAAATGGTTAGTAGAACCTAAGAAAGTCAAACCAGAGATAAATGATTCGGCTATTGAAGCTAAAAAGGATGCAATATTGTCTTTAATAGAGCATGCGATTTTAAGCAAAGATTTAGAAAAATTAAGAGCTGTTAAAGATAAAGTTACTCAGATGCGTAAGGCCGGGTTAGAACGTGCTGGTGAGTGGAGTGTAGAGAATCTAGTATTTAAGATTCTGCGCAATCTTGGAATTATTGATCAACTTACAGAAAAAATAAGAGAGCTGGAAGATTCCGAGCTCTCTTTAGAACAACAGACTAATGTATTAGATTAGTCTTTCTTGCCACCAAACAACTGTAGCAGATTCAAGAATAGATTAATAAAATCTAGATATAGAGTCAATGCACCAAGAATTTCTAGGTTGCCATTATTTTCAACACTGACCATTTGACGGATTTGTTGTGTGTCATAAGCAGTTAGGCCTAGGAAGACTAGAATAGCGATAGCTGAAATGACCATAGCCATCACAGAGCTGCCTACAAATATATTGATGATGCTGGCAATGATGATAGCGATCAAGCCCACAATCAAGAATGATCCAAAACTGCTAAGATCTTTCTTAGTGAAGTAACCATAGAAACTCATAACACCGAATAATACAGCACCGCCCATAAAGGCCGATACGATACTGCCGATATTATAAATCACAAAGATCGTAGCAAAGCTCAATCCCATCAATGCCGCAAAGGCATGCAGTGCTAGAGTCGCTACAGGTTTGGTCATTTTATGAATGCCGAATCCCAAAGCAAAGATAGCTACCAGAGGTGCAAAAATAACGATCCATTTCATCACACCAGTAAAAAAGAAAGCCATCAGTGCAGGCGAGCTAGAAACGAATAAGCTGACTAGCATACTGGTCAATACTGCTAGACCCATATGACCATAGACACGGCCCATTGCAGAATTGATTTGATCAGCAGTTCTGTAGCCAAATGGTGCGTCAGTAACAAAAGTGTTCATTTATATCTCCTAAAAATAAAGACAAGTTTATTATACTATAATTTATCCGAGATGTCAATGATCAGCGGTCGATTTGCCCAGTTTTTACGCCAACTTTTTTAGCCCAGGGTATAATTGGTTTAAACTTATCTGGATTTCTTAGATTCTTATCCCTAGTAGCCATGTCTAATTCACGACGACAAAAATCTACATCTTCTAAGATGCCCTGTCTGAGTATGCCTCTAATAAATCCATTTTTAATTTCTGGAGACTGTTGATCAATCAATGCTCGAAATAATCTTTCAGCAAGTATCTCATGGTTGCTGAGACACATGTGATTATATCTAGCATCTATACCTCGCCAAAATCTAGAATCTACTTCCAGTTCAGGATCTTCAAATTCGTGATACTGTATATCCTCCATAAGGATACCGTCAGCTATCAACAGTTCTGGAAATTCTACAGCCTGATCTAGATCTTGATTAAAACATTTGATGATCAAAGGTTTTTTCAACTGGCGTCTCTGAACTTGATAGGCCACATAGGCCAATCTATTATTAACATTCATTAGATCGATAGCAGGACGTTGTATATAACGAATGTACAGTTCTATTGCCTTAGCTTCTTCTTTGGTCACAAATCGATCTAGATCTATGACATTGGCATTGCTCATTTCCGGCATTCTTTCTAGGAACCAAACTCTGCTAGGATGCGTAAGACATATGACTAGATAATCGTCTGCAGTCATTTCATAATTAAGCCATATCTGCAAGTGTGTCCATATCCAATCTTGGCTAGATCCTACCAGACTGCTATTGATCAGTGTGATTTCTTGATTGGTGTGATGATGGATCTTTTCCGCAACCAATCTAGGCCAATTTTTAGTTTCGTCTCCCTTGGGCGGGCTAGCCGAAAAACTATCTCCTATGACAAATAATCTACTCATGTTATTTCTTTCCTGCAATCCTATGCATAAACGATGGCTGTTTTTGTTCTTGTTGCATTATGCTCAATTTATTCATGTCTAATTCTCTGACACAGAAATCTTCATCATCTAGCGTGTTCTTGCCTAACAATCCTGTTAAAAATCCTTGATCCAGATCTAATATTTTATTTTCTGTAAATGCAGCAATGACCTTTTCAGCCATGATCTTGTGATTACTAAGGCAGAGATGATTGTATCTACAATCTACTCCGTGGAAATATGTGGATGAATCTTCTTCCCCACTTTCAAATTCTAGACTCTGCACACTGTAAAGATTGCCGTGTGCCCACTGCAATTCTTCTATGTTTTCCACCTGCGAAATATCCGAAGGAAAGCAATTCAACATTAACGGACGTCTAAGACCTCTCTTTAGCACTTCATAGGCCAAACTCTTCATCCTATTGGTCTGATGTAGCGTGTCTAGTTCTGGGCGTTGTATGTGCTGCATGAACAGTTGGATAGCCCAGCCCTGTTCCTTTTCTATGTACTTTTCTAATTCGATGATATGGTGATTTGACAGATTTGGATGTTCCTGTAGATACCAAAATCTGTTAGGATGTGTAACTGCTACAATCATATAATCATCGGGTGCTACCTGATCAATCATACCATTTATATGGTGCCAACAGAAATCCTGTGCAACACCATATTGGCTATAATTGACTAGATCTAGATCTTTATGTGTAAGACTCAATTCGGCAGCTACTAAATTGATCCACGAATCTATTCTAGATTTAGGCTTGCCTCCGCTCCATGATTCTCCGGGACTGGCCCAAAGACCCTTTCCGGAATTACCTGTAACCATTTCTGCAGGTACGGTAAAACTGTCTCCAATGATATGTAATGTAGTCATATCAATAGTTATCAAGATTGCCATTTAGCATAGGTTTTTCTTGACTTGAGTTAAATACACATATTATAATACTAACATCATGCTAGAAAAAATCACCAGCCTAACAGAAGAACTAATGCGCCTGCTCAAGGATGACCCGGTGCGCCCAGACATCCCTGCGGATTTCCGAGTGGATGAACATGGATCAGTGTTTGTGCTAAAGAATGATCAAGGTGAAACTCTAGCAGTGACCTGTGTAAAATTTCTAGCAGGCATACCCGAAACTGTGGAAGATCTACACACACTGGCTCGCGATTCAACTACTGCGGTATTTTATACTATATGGAGTTATGCTGCGGGCGCAGGTCGTGAATTGATCGAGCAGGCCCAAAAAGACATCAAAACACAGATGCCCACAGTGGATACTTTTGTTACACTAAGTCCTAAGACTGAGATGGCTCGTAGATTCCATCTCAAGAATGGTGCTGAAGTATATAGGGAAAATCCAGATACAGTGAACTATCTATATCACTGAACGCCGGGCTTAGAGCCCACTTCGTATTTAGAAATTTCTGCTACCCAAGATTCGCGACTGCGATCTGACTGAGCCTGTGCAAAACGCTGTGCTTCTGCATTGGCTAGACTTTCATTGGTGATCACTAGACCATCTAAGAACTGTTTTTGTATGCGGATGTTGGTACGTGTGTTACGAGCCATTATTTTCCATGCTTGCATATCTCTGCTCCTGTTTCAAATATTTAGTCAAAAAAAGGCCCGCCGAAGCGGGCCCGACTCCGCAGGAAAGGCCCCCGTCCTCATTTATACTTTAGATATTGCAAAATAGCTTCTCGTTCTTCCATAACAAAGTACGGAACATTATCCTCTATGATCACAGGCATACCTTGTTTTTGTGCCACTTCTATGATCTGCATCATTAGTACGGATCCGACAGCAGCTTTGTTCCATTTCTTATAGGGTTTCGATCTAAGAAAAACTCGACCTTGACCGTGTGAATCAAAATCGTTTTTAAGTAGATTTTCTTCTATAAGTTTGTCAAAGATACTGTTCATAAAGTATGACCATAACCAATTATCGCCGGCAGGTGTCAAAGGTATCTTTAATTTAATTGTAGTCATCGCTTTCCATCCTTCTCAGAAGTTCTTTGAGACTGACTTTATCAAATTCTGAATTTTCTCTGTAACCGGCAGTCTTTATATATTTTAAAAATTCATTATTAGTCATACCCGAAAACGGTTGTACTTTTTCTCCTCCGTACTCTTCTACGAATACGGCCTTGAATCTGTGCCAATCATCAGAGTTTAAAGGCACTTTAGAGATTTCTGGGTCGTATGGTTTTGGATTTAATACTGCATCAATATCTTTTATATGTTGTCTATTACGGATGCTAGCCAAAATATCTTGTGCTTTGCTCATAATAATTTCTCTATAAGAAAAGGCCCCGAAGGGCCTTTGATTAGTCGTCTTCTCGATTTTTAGAGTTGTTAAACTCTGCGAGCATATAACCAGGATGAACTGCTTCTCGGACAAGATTAACAGCGGTCTTGCCGAGTCCTTTGACGCCCTGTCCAACGGGAGGACGAAACTTTTTATTATATAAAGAGCTCGTCCAAAATCCGAATAGCAATAAGAATGCGATGCTGCTGGCATCTTTTTGAGCCGCTCTCAACCCTGTGAAACAGAAATCGTCCTGAACAAACTTGTAATCTTTTCGATTAACGCCAGCTTTGCCTTTAGGACCAGCAACAACATAATCGTATTGTGCTTTGTCTGCGGCAATTGTGGTTCTGAACCAATCAATAAAGGTATCCCAAGGTTCGGGCTTTGAGTGTAAAACTTTGACATTGGGATTGAGTAAAAGTTCTACAGCACCTTCGGCTAGTTGAACACTGTCTTTCTCTTCAGCAGCAAATTCGGGAATAACGTCTATAACTCCTTTGAACCATTTGTAAATAGCCATTTTTTGAACGATAGCAAAGTGATTTTGTTCGTTCATAGGATTTTTAGCGATGGCTTCGATAAGTTCTTTCCAATGGGGGTCAGCTTTACAAGCAGCTACAAACTTACCCTTTGAAACAATTTTATAGTTATCAGCTAAGCCGTTGGGTCCACCGAATGGTGCTGGATGCCAGCTCTGGAACGGCGCAAACTTCCGACCTGTCGCCTGTAGTACTCGAACAACAGCCATATCTTCTTTGATGCCTTTGAAATATCTTGCGATAATGGTCTGTTCTTGACTAACTGGTTTAATGCCTGTGGCATTCAGTGTGTCAAAAACATCCATTTCTTCAGAATCGTTTTTAACATACACAACTTCTACTGTATGCTCATAGGCATCGATTTGCTCTTGAGTCCAGCCTTCGGCTAACTTTTTCTGTTCAAAATCCCAAAGTTTATAACAGCTACCGTGCTGGGTATTGCTGTAACTTTCTTCACCAGTTGATTCATTGTGAGTAAGGGATATATTGCTAGAAACATGGACTTTTGCTCCGCCATTCTTGTTGTATCGAGTTTTTTGTCCAGAATGATCTAGTTTTCTTTGATACGCCGAAACCTTACAATTTTTTAGATATCCGTGAATTCTTTTTTCTAACGGATGATAATATGTAGGATCCCAATTGATATCTTGATTAATTTTAAGATAGTGAGAATGTGCTTCACTCATTAATTCTTTCATTGTAGGCTCGTCGTGAGAAAGAATAGAGCTAGGATTCGCTGTAAGCGAAGATTGAACTACCAAAGAAATGGTATTGGATTTCATAATAATTACCTTTTTTAAATTGCCTGCTAATTTGTTTCACCCGAAACTTGGATGCAGGATTTTCCTTAATGTTGCTTTCGCTGACGAAGCAGTCGTTTCAACATAGTATTATTATATATGTCTAATCTATTAAAGTCAATATCTTTTTTAGAAATTTTACCAAATTGTTTAACCAAAATAAAAGGCACCTAAGTGCCTTCTACGAACTTAATCGTATCCAAATAGCCGATTTTGCCCCACGGGCTCACCTAAAGGTCTTTGCTGGCTAGACAGTGTAAGGCCGCTTACAGCAGCAGAAATATTTATGATCAGTGAGCAGCCGTGAAAATTTTATCTAGGAGCTCGTGGCATACCCTTGACAGTATAGTTAAAGTTTAAGACTATGCGCTGTTCGTGCTGATCTGGAGTAGTGGATGAGTGCATGTGCGAGCCGTCAAAATCTATCCAAGTATTAGCTATAGGTGCTTGCCTATACCATTCTGTGTAGCGACGGCTGGGCTCAGTTTCTTCAAAGATCACAGTGTCGCCACTGCTGGTTATAGGATACCATATGCCTGCACGATGCGGATACTGTTGATCCTTGTGCGGGCTGTGCTGTATCTGCTGGGGTGTTCTAGTGCTAAGGCCCAATCTAATACGTATGACTTCCTGTAGCTCTTGACCAGTGCGATCACAGGCAGCTAACAGCACATGTATGGCAGCTTCAGCTAGAGGACTGGCAGCTTCGTCATTCTTATACACAAGATGGCTGAAAGATCCCGCATATTCACTGAGCTGTGTGAGATCGCCGGGATTGGCTGTAAAGGGCAAGTAGAACCAGGGTATTTCTATGCTGGAAAATTTAGCTGAAGCATAGGCGAAATGGCCGGGGCCTAGAAGATTCTCGACGTGATGTATCATCTCGTACTTATTAGAATCTGATATAGGACAATCGAGAATCAGGATGTAAGAGACTGTTTAAAAATTTCTGTAAATGGTAAAACCAATTGCCTAGTTGTATAAAACGATCATCGTGTGCTAGATCACCCAGCGCATAGTATGTTGAGATGCCCAGAGTAGCATAGTAGTCCATGGATATACCTCTGCGCAGACCGTATTGAGGCACTAGGCTGCAGAATATCAGTGTTGAGTCAGCAAAGTCACGATACACGCCAGGACGATATCGCTCGTACAAGCGTAGATAAGCTTCGGCAAAGGAGGGTGTGGGCACAAAATCGGGGCGGTCAAATCTTTCAGCTAGAATATCAGCTAGATAGACCTGTAGAGAGTCGGGAGCTGAAAATCCCACACGTTCTGAGTGAGCAAACACTAGATCACGAAATTGATCCTGTACTGCTGACATGGTGTTTGACTATTACTGATTCTTAGCAGACGGTACAGTGTTCAATTCCCACTGCGGATCTCCTGGGCGAGCCGGATCGTGTTGCATGGGATTTAAGGGTTCTGCGCCAACTTCGGGCACTTCTGGCACAGCGCCTTCATCGGGCACGAATGGCTGTACGAATCCAGCATCAGGTGCTGTACCTTCAGCAGTGGCTCGTCCTGGGTTTCGGCCCTTGGCAGTCTGCGCAGCGTTTTGTAAGAATTCTTTAGTGGTTTTAGCCATAATACTGATAGCTCCTTGTTTGAGTATTTATCATAAATATATTTACAACAGGGAGGCAGTAGTATGATACACTACAAGCGAGCCAAACAGATGTGTCACATGGAGAATCCTCCTAACACATAGAGTAAATCACTGTTGAACTACTATGCGGGACATGCCCGCACAAACCAGCCCTGATACGTCAGGGTTTTTCTTTGATTCTACCCCAACTAACGCCAGCCCATATGCGATCATAGACGTAGAATGAAGTCATCCATACAGCATTTATGACCAGTGTGGGAATCAGCGCAGATTCTAGGCTTTGACCTGTTACTATGAGCATTATGTAAGTGGTGATCAAAACCCATATGCGATATATGACTGTTTTGACTAGGCTGCGAGTGCGAGTTTCGTAGATCATCGCAGTATAAGCTCTATGAGTATGAGCATATCTACCCAATCTAAGGGTGGAAGAGTGGTTGTGTGGATCATACGAGTATATAGCCCGCAGGGCGCAGCAAAATTTTAAATGCGAAGCACCGCGCGATTTTTTAGCGCGAAGCGCACAGCGGTAGATTTTTTCTTAGGCAAAATACCTAGCATACACACGATCAGCGAAATTCTTATGATGTGTAATTGAAGGATGCATGTCGTTTTCTGCGGGTGGAATTGAAGGATCGTGTATGACAAAACATGAATCGTGATCTACGCTAAGATCGTACCACGTTTTAGGATCGGGTATTACATAGGGTTCGCGCAGACTGGCATCTAGATTTTGTCTAGCTAATTCCAGCTGATCTAGACTGGGTTCCGTTTCTACTGAAAGATGTATAACACGAGCTCCTGTGTTAGCTAAAAATCCTGCAGTCATGACCTGTAGAATCATGTTGTTATAGTATTGATTATAAACACCCAATGGATCTAGATAAGTGATCTTAGCTGAATCTTCTATATACTTGTGTATGCGAGCATCTGTACGCTGTGTGTCTGTGGGAGCTGCACTAAGCCCAAAGAATCTGTTAAATCCTGGTAGTATGCGAGTTTGCCATCCCCAATTTGAATCTACTATATTACAGAATGGCACAGAAGTCCTAGCGGGCCACTGTAAGCTGAGTCTGCTCAAATAGGTCCACATTACCATAACTGTGTCAGTGGGTTTGATGTTTTTGACTTCTACTGCACACTGGCGAGCGATCTGCTGAAAACAGGCTCCTCTACGAGCGTAATTATGGACAGCGAAACTGATGCGATCGCCCAAAACCTGTGGCCAAGCATATTGACTGGGAGCGTATATATGGCAGTCCATGGGATGAAAAGGACGGCCTAGAGCAGCTTCTTCTTCGTCTGTGATAGGGCGAACTACGTCGGGCAAGGCGAAACCCTGTGTGATAGAACAGCCAAAAACATGTAGAGTATTCATAGCAATAGTTATGCCCAAATGGGTCCTGCAGGGAAAAAAATTGGCCGCGCAAAAAATTTGAGTAGTAACTTTAAGTTTTCATGGTGGTGATTTTAGACCACTAGCCATAAGTTAGCAGCTACTAACATACTACGCTATAACCGGCCACCCCACCATGACCTGATGGTCACCGACCACCTCTCTCATCATTTTGGTTGACCTTTTTGAAAAATTCTCGTATAATATTATTTTACAACAGAGGAGCGAGTATATGCAATTAACTACTAAACAAAGTAATTTAATTAACAAAAGCAAATACACACACAACTATATTACTGAGTATAACAAAGATGCACATGGGGACGCAGACCATGCAGAGTATTACACAGAGCAGTTTGAAGCAGACACAGGTGTATTAAAGCGTAGCCAAGCAAATGATGTAGGCGGCATTATTATATACATGAATGGTAAAGAACTTGTAGCCTACTACGACTATGAGAACTTAGGGGGCTGTGTGTTTGCTTAACAGGACAGGTACTTGTATCTAAACACCGATACATTTATAAGCACACTTCTGTGTGCTTTTTTTTAGGTCTAGCATCTGGGAGTCTGATGAGGTTGGCATGTCCTCAGATGACCACAGCATCTGATCTCTGCGGCACGGTCCCAATTGGGCAGTTGTTCGAACAGGCTGCGACCCGGCGGAGGATCCCATTGGGCGTCCCTGGGATCGCGTGTAGCGCAGCCTGCTAATACGAGTAGGCTAACTGCAGATACGATCAATAATGTCTTTGACATCTTCAGTGATCTCCATGTGCTGATCCATCACTGCTGCGATCATCAGTTGATATATGGTCTGTGCATCCTGCTTGTATGCTGGGGGCATGTTGCCAATAAGCTGATCCACGGCCTGCTGCGAATCGCAGCTCCAGATCATGTCTGCGATCTGATGCTGCTGCTTGGTAAGTCCTGTGAGTTGTATGCTCATACGATAATAGGTACAAATTTAAGAGTGAGTCCGCGATCGATTACGCTCTGTCCGAAAGCCTTACGGTCTTTGCCCCAACCTTTCATGCCAGAATTAAACTGTGCTTCTACACCTTCTGCTCGCTTGATAGGGTTATCACTAAGACTGTAAAAGGCCAGACTTTCTTCTTGAAACTCTCCAGTTGCAGGATCTACTACAAATGCGATCACCATTCCTTGTGCCATATCTACTCTCCTTAATAAGTTATTGTGCGTCCTTGATCAACCATACACTCAACTGCATCAGCATCAGACTGCTAACTGCTGTGCCGATGACTGTGACCCACTCCTGCAGGTTCTGGGCATTCTCTACGCCGCCCATGGCAAAGGCCACGCCCAACAGTCCCATGATGAATCCAAACATTCCCAGTTTAGCTTTGAGTAGTTCTCGCATATCTGCTCCTTTGTGTGTATGTGTGTAGTATAACAATATCCCAACAGGATGTCAACCAAAATGCTTGAATAACCCGCCTAGGCAAAGGGTCACTGCTACCACATTGATCACCATCTGCGGATAGTTCTTTACACGGACGGTCCAGACAAAGTAGCAGATCCCGCCCAAGAATCCCATGATGATGTTCCATGGATGCAGTTGCGGGAAGTAGCTCATCAGCACATACATGATCAAGATGAATGCAGTGCCGGTCCATTGGATGATTTCGTTTGTTTTGTTCATGTGTTTATTATACGATCAATCATCCAAAGTGTCAACCAAATCAGCGAGGAATTCTGACTACGATGCCCTGTGGCGTTGCTACAACAGTGTAGCCCTTGCCCTCTAGGATGCTTACTGCTTCTCGTGCTAGAGTTTTATCCCTGCGGATGGCACCCTCAAGTTTTACTGCTATAAAGGTCTTGCGGTAGTTAATGTAGCTTTCTGCGTAAGCGTAGGCAGTGTCCAGGATATCCAGGGCTCTTTGTGCTAGACTCTGCTGCTGGACTGTGTAGGTGCAGGCCAATTCTCTGTTGCGGAAGTAAGCGTTAAGAGCTGCTCCGCGTCGATTGTCGTCTGCGTCTCTGTAATTTAGTTGCTTCATTGCGGCTCCTTTGTTTAACTGACAATTCTAGTATAGCACTCTTTGTCCAAACTGTCAATCAATCCAGCCAACAATCACGAGCCTGTTGTATAGTGGTCATAAACCCGCCTATGTAATCGCCCTGGAAGCCGTTAGGGTTAGTAAGCACTAACCTACCGCCGCTGAGCACAGCCTCGATCTTCCCGCTTTGCTCCACGTCCGATTTGAAGCTGACCCAATCTCCTACTCTCACGATCTGACCGTCTACGGTTGCCATAGGGATCTCCTTAGTCCAAACGTGAGCCAGCGTAGGCTTCGAAACCGTACTTCTTGAACACAGCCGCTGCGGCTTCGGCACCCGCTTCCAAGGTATCCACGTTCTGGCAACCGAACTTAGAGGGGTTCCACATCTGCAGCCCGCCACCGTATGCCGGACGTACATCGCACTCTTTGAGTGCGCGGCCGATCTTGGTGTTGCCTTTGACGCCATAGATATTAACCCAGGCGAAACCACAGGCGAACTGATCCTTACCGCCTAGCTTCTCTTCAAAGAACTTAGAAGCTGCCCAGAAAGCAGCGGTCTCAGCTTCACGTACGATTGCGGGGATTTGCTCGGGGGTTACTGTGACTGTCATTTCGGCTCCTTTGTGTTAAACAATACAGTTATTATACTGCCAAACCGGCAGGCTGTCAACCAATTTAGACCCAGCTCTCTACCATTGGTACGGGCTTCTTCAGTGCTCGTTTCACAAAGGATTCTGGATCATCATCTACGCGGGTCAACACAAAGCCCATGGCTTCTACCAGATCCGCTTCACAGATCTCAAGCTCTACACCAGCGGCTTCCAGTGCGAGGTTCATCTTTGTAAGGGCATAACGGACACCTGCGTCAAAGGCAGCATACTCGCCTTCTGCTGTGTCCTCAAAGTCAAAGTGGTTCTCCATGACATCCACGTACTCTTGTCCATCTGCTACGATGAACTTACCGATCTTCTTCCAGGCCCTCTGATCCATGCTGTCAAAGTGATCACAGGCTTCGTTGATGTCGAATCTGTTGAAGTTGTCGTAATTTACTTTAGCCATGTTGCGCTCCCTTTTGTGTTGCTATGTGTGTATTGTACTACCGAATCGATCAGCTGTCAAGCGTTTTGGTTGTGGCTTTTTTGCAACAGATCTGAGCCCTCATCTACGATCAATCTCACGTTATTCATGCGGCTCTTCAATGCTGAGATCAGTGAATCTGTGTCCTGACCTTGGCCTAGGAACTGATCGTTGTCCTTGCGGAAAGCGTAGATCTGGCCCTGATGTGCTTCTAGCTTGATGTGTATGACTTCTAACCCCGGCTCTGAGTTCACTGCTGTGTCCTCGGGGTCTTGTATGTCTAGGCCGTTCTTGCGAGCTAGATCACGCATCTGCTCTCGGGTCACGCCCAGATCATCTAAGATCCTCTTGAAGCTCATCACGTGGAAAATGGTTGAGAACTTGTGTCCCAACGCAAATGCGAACACAGCGATTATGATATATGTGAGCAGTTCTTCCATCATGCAAACTCGTAAAAGGTCACGCTAGGATCGATGCTCAACAGTTCCTGTGCCGCACGGGTCAGCATCTGGTACTTCCTGCGAGCCTGTGCTGGGGAAATCTCACCATCGCAGGTTAGGTTCTCAGGGCTGAGATCACTATCGATCATGTCTGCGATCTTTTGGCGATCTTCTGAGCGCAGTAGGCTCAAAGGCTTCTCACCAAAAATGGCACTCCAGCGATTCTTCTGGTCCAGGTAGGCTTCAAGTGTAGAAATGTTCATCATCGCTCCTTGTTAATGTATGTATCAATTATAGCGCAGGTTGTCCGTTTTGTCAATAAAAAAAGGTGTGGCTTTTACACCACACCCCAAAGTCCCCAGATCAGGAGCGAACTGATTTACTGGGTAACTGCTTCTGCCTTCGCGGCAGTAGCTTTTGTCGCCTGAGGCTTTGCTGCCACAGGATTCTTCTTGGCTACGTAAGCGATAGCGTCTGCTACAGCTTTACGGCCCTTTGCAAAATCGATCTCGACCATATGCTGCGCGATCTCAGCCTTGGTCATCTCACGTGGAAGATCAGCCAACTCAACGTCGGTGTGACCGTTCTTAGCAAGGATCTTGATACGCATAACGTCGTTAGCGAAACGTACTTTAGTCTTGCCCTTGAGTGTTGAAACACCCGCTACTGCGAACTTCTTATCGGTTGCCATTTTGGCTCTCCTATGTGTGTGTAAATGTACTCGAGATCTTTGGGACCTCTAACTAATTATAGCATTGCTGCTACCAAAGCGTCAACCATTCATTTGCCCAAAATCGGTGTCACTTGAATGGTTACCGCTTCTCTCTCGTCTAAGGCGGCGATGAACTCGTCGTCAAAGACCAGATCCTGCATGTTCAGATCGATCATCTTCTCGACCTGAACCAAATCTGCATCACCCTGTCCTGCGCAGATCACTTCGAATTGGAATTTAAAGGTTCTGCTCATTTTCCCAAAACTCCTTGCGCAACATAAACATGGTGTATGCTTCCTGTTTCAAGTATATACTGCTTTTATCTGAGTCCCAGGCCCAAACTGGCTGTTCCCCATCGAAATACATGGGCTTGGCGCAGAACAGCTCGCCCGAAGGTCCAAACTGAGTCCAGAGCCAGTTGCGAGCCCGGACCCACTGTGCTACGCGGATCGACTTCTGTCCGGGCTGTGCGTGTCCCATGAACTCGACCCTATGACTAAAGCGTTCGTGCCCGTCATAGCGTCGATCCAATTTGACTACATGCATACTCATCCTGCGATCAACCCCAACTTCTTGCGTTCTTCGACGCTCTCGTTGATCCATTCTGTGAGCTCTTCTGGCTCTTCATATTCACGAATAGTCTCTGTGATGCAGAACATCTCATCCAAATCTTCTGGGATCGTATCTGCTACTTGATCAGCACTCATGTTGCCGATATCATAGTGATCGTCTGAACCGTCTTCATAGACCCCGCAATAGGCCATGCCCCCTTCATAGTAATAGGCACGAACTTGATAGCCTTGCTCTACTAGGGCATCATAGACTCCCATAGGAGGGCTCCATGCTGAATCAAACGAGGCACTCATCTCTCGACCATCGTCCGAAACATCTGCCTGGCTATCGCCACCTACATCCCACTTGGTTCCCCAACGGCTAGTCTGGAAATCATACCAGTCCTTGGCGCCGTATAACTCCAAGTTGCTTTTCATTTGTGCTTCATGAGCATCACGCTCTGGACCCTCTGGAACTGATCCTGCAACAGTGTCAGTAAGAGCCTTGGGAGTCGGAATAACATGACTGCAGAACTCACCGCGATTCAGGGCATCAGCCAGTGCACGGATCTTAGTGGGATCTTCGTGGCTAACTTCGATATAGTTGTTGCACCAATTAGGCATATTCGCTCCTTTTAAGTATGTGTATATTATACGATCAACGGCTCAAAATGTCAACCAATTTCTGATTCTGCAGATCCTGATATCTACGATCCAAAACAGCATCGATAGAATCGCCAAGTGTGCGTTCGATGGCTGTGGCATTTTTGCCACAGATCTGGCTCACAGTGCGTAGGATCTTCACTTCAGTCCATTTGTTGTATTCACCGCTCTCTAGTGCTTCTACGGCTCGCTTGATGTATTGGAATTCTTCTGGGGTCATGCTGACTCCTTAATGGTTTTGGCTAAATGTAGATTCTTCTGCTTCTGTGCTTCCCTAAACAGTTGCTCACGCAATTCAGCACGACGTGCCTTAGGCAATTCAGCAATAATGTCTCCCAACAGGGTAGCAAAGTAACCACAGGCGTAAGCGTAGGATCCCTCGTAATGCTCTCTGGATGCCGATTCTAGTTGGTTGATAGAATCTCGGGTCTCCCGGCACTCCTCCAAGTATTCGTTCATTTTCTGCTGTGCTGATTTCATAGTCGCTCCTTCATTATGTTAATAGTATAGCATCAATCAGCCAATTTGTCAACCAATTTATATTCTTTGACCATCTTGTGCAAGGGACACAGCGGCTCGGGTTCAAAGTCCTGGCTTATTTCGAAGTTGTCATCGTACCAATCGATCCAGTCCTGGGTGATGTTGCCATCGTCATATTCCCCATTGCCAGCTTTGGATAGGGCCTCTTCGGGTGTGTCTGCTTCCACCCAAAAGGTCTCTTCGATCAGGCTACGCCGGGTAACAGCGTATCGAAAAGAGGCCATCAATCCTCCCCGTAGTAGCCGTAATCCTCATCAGTGCCGTAGCCAGCACTGGCCATCGCGGAGTCAAAGTCCCCGTCCATATCATCTGGATCACGATCAGAATCGCTTTCCAGTACACGCTGCACTTCCTGGGGACTCACATCCAGCGCCCGGCTGATAACCATAATGGTCTCAGCATCTTCACCAAAGTCATCGCCCATGTCGTGGGCCATGCTCATGATCTCAACTTCTAGATTTGCAAAGTATCCCATCTTTCGCTCCTTATCATTTACTATACCTATAGTATAGCACCGGCCGTCCAAAATGTCAAGCGTTTTGGTTGTTGTTTTTACGCCACAGATTCCACGTGCTTACAGTTGCCCCGGAACGTGAATCCAGGACAGGTACACGTCTGTGCTTCGGGATCCACCCAGTAGGAGTTGCCCTTAGACCCCTTGACTTCGATCTTTGTATTCTCTGCAGCATTCTTTGGGATTATAAACGGATTCGGATCTAACTTGATGAACTTGCGACCTCTGCGATCGATCTTGATCTTGCCTGAAAGAGTCTGTATAGGACCAGTTCCCCAAGGCCGCATAGCCATAACTCGATCGCCATCTAACAGGTAATCGTGGTTAGGTGCGCGGTAGTCCACACCCGTCCATTCTGTGATCTCACGTACAGCTTCCATTAGCGCCAATCCTTCTTGTCGCCAAATTGCTCGTTGTAACGGTAGCCTTCCATGTATTCGGCTACCTCTAGAGGGTCTGTAACCTCTACACGAGGACCGCTTTCGCCACCAACACCGCCATAGTGTGGACTGGGCCTACGACCGTAGTAGCTGTCTGCTGAACCACGATCAAACAAACAGCCATGTTTGTCACGTAGCCAATACCAGCCCATCATTGCACGGACTGTCTTTTCTTTGGATGTTACTTCTGGGTACATTGTCGCTCCTATCATTTACTATACCTCTAGTATAGCATCAAGGAACCAAAATGTCAAGACCCTAGACTCGTCTGGGTCTTTTCAGCAGCTCTGCTTCTTTACGCAGCTTGCCCGCAGCACGGTACATCTCGTCTGCGGATTTGCTCATTTCCTCTGCACGGGAACGGCTTAGTTCTGTCCCGCCAAACTCACGTGAAACATAGTAATCTACCAGTCGGTTCTTGATCATTGCAGGAAGATCTACACCAACATTATCTTCTGGAACGATAAAGCGGACGGGACATTTGCCCCATCCGCCATACTGTAGGAACTCTGCGTAGTAGCGTCTGTGATCTTTATTTGTAGGGTCAAAGGCCACTAAGGGCCTTTGAAGATACTCTAATCTGCTCATCTCAACTATTTATTGTATTATGTGGGCTAAAATTGTCTTTATCGATACCTAGTTCGTCCAGCTCTGAATCATCAATATCGTTCCAGGATTGATCCTCATCTACACAGTTACCATCATCATCGTAGAAAGGGTCTTCGGTGATCCTAGCGAAGCGGCTCATTTAACAGTCTCCTTCATGACTTCTTGCGTTTTACCCACAGCCTTATCAACAGCAGAGGCCACCCCTGATACACCTACAGTTGCTACAAACATACCTGCGATGAATGCCAGCAAGATCTTCATGCTTTCTCCTTGATGAAGTAAGATTTAATCTTTGCGATCACGAGATCAATAAGTCCCAATCGCCAAGCCCAGAGCAGATCCATAATAATCAGACCTGCGATAAAAGCAATTAACAGTTCCATACCGCTCCTTTCACTATGAATATAGTATAGCACCAGAAGGCCAGTCTGTCAAGTCTTACACGCACACGTAGACAGCGGGGCCTGTGGCATTTACGCCACAGCGCCGGCACTCTCCCTGCGGGCTAATTCATCCTCAAGCAGTGTGCGATAGACTTCATCGCGAACGTTCTTAGACTGTAGCTCAGAGTAGAGGCTGTAACACCTCTGTAGCTCTGAGTCTGACTTCTTAGCGATCTGTCCCTTAAGGAACTCTACATTTATCATGATGCCTCTTTCTCATAGATCACAGTCTGACCAAAAGGACTTTGTGCGTCTGTGTTGCCTTTGACAATAAAGATAGTATCGCAGTAGTCTGCATCACCCCAACCACCGCAAGGGTAGCCGTCCGTGAACATGATGAACTTCTTAGGTGCGATACCCATGTCCTTCATGTAGTCCCAATTGACTTCGAAGCTGGTACCACCACCGCCCATGGGCTCGTAGTCCAGCAAGTCCTCTGAACTGTCGTGTGTGATCTCTTTGTGGTTGTAGATCTCTGTGTCAAAGCACCACAGATTAACACGGAAGTCCTCATACTGATCAAGGATACCTTTGACCTCACCAAGGAAAACAGTTGCATCCTCGTGTCCGATACTGCCGGACATATCCATAGCAATAGCCACGTCAATAGTAGTTGCTTCTTTCATGCCTGGAAGGATAGCGCCTGAGTGCATACTCTTACGGTTAGGACGAGTAAAGGAGAAGTCGTTGCGGATGATGCTTTGGATCTCTTGACGCACAAGATCACGCCAGTTGATCTTAGGCTCAGTCAAGTCCTTGATCATGCGTTGGATACCTGCAGGAGTCTTGCCTGCACCAGCGGCCGCGGCACTCTGGATCATAGCCTGCTTGATCTCGTCCTTGATCTTCTCTGCTTCTTCTTTAGAGAGAGTGGGCTTCTTGCCGTCACCCTCTTCACCAGGAGCGGTCTCTTTGATGTGCTCGTCCAATACCTCGCCCAGTTGCTTGAGCAGGTCTTCCATAGGGATCTTCTCAGCCTTTTCCCAAAGGTCATCGTAGATCTCTTCCCAAGCCATACCACGATACTTTGGATCGTAGCAGATCTTAACTTCAGTGATCTTCTCACCGATACGCTCATCAACAAGGATCTGATTAACAGCGAAGTCCTGTGCGATGTTAGACAAGTTGCGATCACGGCTACCTACGCGACCAAAGTGGTCAAACACGCAGTGACAGATCTCGTGACCAAACAGGAACTCTAGTTTCTTGACTGAGAGCTTCTCAACGAACTTCTTATTGTAGTAGAAGTCACGGCCGTTAGTTGCCGCAGTAGGGCACCAGTCTGAAGCATCTACCAGCTTCATACGAGTAGCCATGTTGCCGAAGAAGGGGGCTTTGAGTAGCAGGCCTACACGGGCAGTGATCAGTTTTTCTACGATGGGATCTTGCATATGTCGCTCTCCTTAGTATTTGTATATTATAGCACCACTTGCCCAAACTGTCAAGTCCTGCTTTGTTGTGTATTTACAACACCCCCGGCACTCCAAGAGGGTGGGCGGGAACCCTGGGTGAGCCCCCGCCCTGGCCATGGGCGAGGTCTTAGTTCTCCATGGCGCTCAAGACATACTTACCGAACCGCTTGTGGAACTCGTCGAAGGAGTCCATCTTGGTAGCATCCAAGGGCAAGTTGTAGGTAGTCAGTGCAGTCTTAGCACCCATCACAACCAACTCCGTTGGGAAGTTAGTCATCATGTAGCGGAAGAAGCGGTCAGCCATTTCGTCCCAACCCTTGGTCTTCTTCTCAGCACGATCTTTGAGCTCATAGCACAAGGATACGGTGAGCGAATACATCGCCGACACTTCCTTGATCTGCAGGTCCTTGACCTTACCGTCGAGGATGTCATCTGCCTTGGGCAGTTTGCCTGCGATCTTACGGTGAGCCATGAACTTGTTGGCAAGTCCATCACCAACGGCACCCGCGATCAAGTTCTGCAGGGTATCGTTATCGATGTCGTCATCGCTGAGCAGATCTGAAACGAAACTCCAAGAACGCGGAGTAGCAAAGGCCTTGCTAGGGCTCTTAGGATCAAAGTCGTTAAGATCCTGCTTGGCAAAGCCTACATAACCTACCACATCAGGATGCACCTTGTTGAGCGTAGCCCACTCTTGCCAGTCATCGAAATCAACCTTGGCTTCCAAATGCACGAAGCGGTTAGCCAACGGAGCAGGCATACGATAGGTAACACCACGGTCACCTTCACGGTTACCAGCGGCTACTACATCAACGCCCTTGGGCAAAGTGTAGGTACCAACACGACGGTTCAGCACCAGCTGATAGGCCGCGGCCTGGACTGCCGGAGGAGCAGAGTTCAGCTCGTCCAAGAAGATGATAGCAGTAGAATCTTCATCTACGGGCAGTTCGGCGGGCGGTGCCCAAACCATCTTGCCCAAGTCGCTATTGTAGTAAGGGATACCCTTGATGTCAGTGGGTTCCCAGAGTGCAAGGCGCACATCTACGACCTCACGACCTAGATCATCGCCAATCTGCTTGACGATATCGGATTTACCAATGCCTGGAGGACCCCACAGGAACACTGGACGGCGAACATTTAGCGCCTTACGGATCGCCTTCTTAGCACCCTTAGGGCCAACTTGGCGGACGGAGATGTCGGTAGTTTTACTCATATAGACCTCGCTTAAAAAACTTCGAACAAAATTGCTTTCCCAGTATCATTATTGTAGCACCAAGTGCCCAACCTGTCAAGCCTTTATTTTTACATAGTTGAGCTGTGTTGTTTTATCGCCACGCAGCGATTTGATCTTGCCCTTGATCGTCAGCTCCCCTTTCAGCTCCTTGGCGTGCCAGAAGTCGATGAAACTCTCACCCATACGGGCTGTGATACGATACTTGTTATAGTTTTGGTTATAACGGCACCCTACCACATTGATCAAGCCCTGGATAGTTTCACCGGGCTGTCCGATCAGTTGCTCGCTGGCATAGATATCCCGCTTGAGTTCGTTACGGGCTGTGTCACGATCAGCCACAGAAGGCAAGCAGCTGATCACAGCGAAATCATACATATCGCGACCCGTGAAAGAATCCTTGCTGGCGATCTGCATAGCTGTATTTTGGAAATCATTTAGGCGGCCCGCGATGGCCAACAGCGTATAGGATTTGAAATGATTGCGGGCTTTGACCCCGGCTTCGTAGTCTGCAGCAGTGACTAGGGAAAAGTCCTGTGTGCGTAGCCAACCTTTGACCATGCTCTTGTTGGCTTCTTTGAGCAGTTGTGGAGGATTAACTTCGTAGTTCCACTGATCCATCTTGACGTATTCGCCATTGATGCGTTGTGCTGCACAAGCAGCGGCCCAGACTTGATCAGCAGTAAATTCCATAGTTCGCTCCGTTTATTTACTATACATCTAGTATAGCACCAAAGTGGGTCGGTGTCAAGTGGTGGGAGTGCCGGCCAAAAGAAAAGGGTGTTGCGTTTCCACAACACCCTCAAAGAACGCCCCGGGAGCGAATCGGCTTGTTCTTTGAAACTTACTTAGCCCTAATTACAGGGTCATGCCAGCAGCCTTGGCCTTGTAACCAAGAGCAACGATCTCGCGTGAAGGCTTGCCCATTTCGTACTCAGTAACAGTAACACCGTTACCTGCCTTACGGGTATTGCTATAAACAGCGTAACCGTTTTGACGGATACGGCTAGCTTCAGCAGCCAGGTTCTTTACGCCAAAACGCTTTTCTGCTTGGCTTGCAGTCAACTTCTCACCGTTGTAGAGTGCGTTGAAAACCTTGTAGGTCTTAGTTTCTTTGCTAATGAACTTCATCTGTGTGTTTCCTTTATAAAGTTAAGCTGATAAAATGTTGTTCAGCGTTTAATAATTATAGCAAGCCCTTGGACTAAATGCAAGCCTCAGGATTACCGTTTTACCTTGACACTGGGTCCAATCAATGTGCCCAGGATCAAAGCAGCGGCCCATGTCCAAACTGTGTAGGGGATAGCCAGCACAGGGAACAGGGTATTGAGGGCCCAAATAGTCAGCAAAGGCCCAATCGCGATCAGGACTACGATAAGTGCCCCGACCCCGATGATCTTAAACAAAGTACTCATTAATGTACTCCTTTCATAACAGTTACCTTAGCCATGTTCTGCCAGTTGTTAGGGAAGCTCTTGCGCAGGTCTGCTACTTTGAGCACAGTACGCAGGCTCAGCTCACGCATAGTTGCGCGATGCTCTTCGATGAAGCTCACGACCTCATCTTTGGCTACATCTTCCAGCTCATAGCTATCCAACATGCCGTCTTTGACGATCTGCTTGATACGCAGGACTTTCTCGCGATCTGTGTCCATGCGCAGGTCAATATAGTGACAGCGTGACTCTAAGGCACTTAAATGGTCCTGCAGTTTCTTAGAGCGTACATTCTCAAACTTCAAGTTAGTGATAAAGATAGCACCACCCTTGAACTCGAAACGATCTGGAATGCCTTCTGAACGGAGCAGTCGGCTGTCAGTGTTCCACGAAATAGTACGCTTCTTGGAACTGTCCAAAGCGGCCTTGAGGATGTTTAGAGCAATGTCGTCCAAAAGGATTGAGTCGCAGTCATCAAACACAAGGATGTTCTTAGCGTCTGAGAACTGATAGAGCTTAGAGTACAGACCAATGGCACTCATAGCACCCTTGACGATCTCATAGCGTGGCTTGCGCTCGCCCAAGGTGTTGAACAGGTCATCTTTGGCAAGTACTTCTTCTACACCAAAGGATTTACCCACACCCGGAGGGCCAGTGACGATCATAGCACGAACATCACCACTCTTAACAGCTTTAGTCATGTCCTTGAGGATCTCGAAGCGCAGACGGGTACGCTCGATGATCTCTTCGTCAGTTTCGTGCGCAACCACGGCATCGGATACTTTGACCTGTGTGAAGTCCGTGACTTCTGCGTCTTTCTTAGAGGGCTTCTTGAGAGCTTGTAGCATGCTCACTCCTTGTGGCTGGCGTTGAGGGGCACCCGCAACAGAGTAAGCACCCTGGCGGCATTTGATACGGATATTGCGCTCAGGGAATCCTGACTGGCTAGTACCATCTACAGTAACATAACCCTCACCAGTCTTAGACACTTTGTAGTCCTCAACTAGTTTAAAAGTCATGCCTGCAACATTCATGGGCTCACCCTTGATGTTGTACCAGCCTTCAGTAAAGGTAATATGCATAGTTTCGCTCCTATTTGTGTTCGTCATAGCATCTATTATACTGCCTCTGGGCTCAGTTGTCAAGCCCAGAAACCCTATAACATGATGGGTTATTCGTCCTCTGCCAGCAAATGCTCTATGGCATTTTGGGCCAGTGCTTCAGTCAAGGGCACCAAACCCCCCTTGATGATCCCGGGCACAGCGTACACGGCACCCACGTACCAAACCCCGTCTCGCATCACGTAGTAATACTCACAGCCCGATCCCTCGACCTGCTCGTAGAACTCTTCAAAGGTATGCGCGACCTGCCAGGGTGTGCTTTCAAGGAACTCTGCGACAGCTTCCTCTTTGGGCTGGCGCTGTTCGTGATCCCCGTAGAAGTTCATTTCTTCCAGGGTCTTTTGGACACCACTGTTGTCTCCACGTGCTACCAGGGCATTGGCCTGGACGGAATCATAGTACTTTTGTAGCAGTTGCCCGGTGTATTCCAAATAGCCATCATAGTGGCAGTACACGCTTTTGCACACGGTGCCATGCATGACACCCACCCGTGATCTAGTACCCATCGTTCGCTCCTTGTGTTTAACTTAGTCTCTAGTATAGCACTTCAGCTGCCAGTTGTCAATCTCAGCTGGTGTGGCTGATTTGCCACAGTGTAAAACTGTTCGATGAACACATGATGACCGTCCCCCGAACGCTGTATGCAGCGATCAGCAGCAACATACAGCGCGGCCCACGTGTTGCCCTCGATGGTTTCGTAGATGGGTTCTTCGCCCCAGTGATCGCGATAGCAGATCTCACGTGCTGCTGTATAGGGATGCTCAGCAGCAAGATCTTTCACTTCGTAGATGCTCCAGATCGAACGTAGCCCCAGCTGCTGCTGTACACTATGATAGTGATCATTCTTTTCTTCAAACGCAGCATTGTCCTGCTCATAGGCATTCTTGAGACCCTGCTCGAACCCCTTGATGACCTTGTTGAGCTGATCTGCCAGCTGATCGTTGATCACCCCTGTAAGACGCTGCTGCACAGACCGCAGCTCGCAGAGGGTATTATGCACAGTTTTAAAGTCTTCAGCGTAGAGTGTTACAGTTTCCATTTTACATGCTCCAATAAAGTTCAGAACTAGGGTCGCAGCTACGGGGTGTGTTCACGCTTTGGGTGAATTCTTGGCCGGTCATCAAGTTACGCTTTGTGACACGCTGTTCTATGATCATGTGATAGTACTCCGAGTCCGCAGCAGCCATCCAGGTCAAGGGATCGTCTTCTGCAGTATTTGAGCCCGGCACGTAGGGGAACGCCCTAGCATACTTCTTATGGGCACGGGTAATAGCTGCCTGTGCAGCTGGATGGGTCTTGTAGCTCTTGACTATAGCTGAGCTTCGTTTATCGTACACGTACCACATCATACACCTCTCTTGTCAGTGTTGTAAAAGGGATTCAATTCACGGATTAATTCACGCTCGCGCTTATGTGCTGCCTCTTTGCCGCGCACGATCTCTAAGACACGTACATCGACGTCTTCTTTAGATTCATAGCCTCGGAGCAATGCGCACAGAGCCCACTGTTTGGTCTCTGTTTTGGCCCTATAGTAATGTTTAGCGATACGAGCACGAACGCTCTTGAGCACTGTGGTCTCAGTCTTGGCAGTCACACCCACGTAGCAGCCTTGGGGGCCTACGATCTGATATATGATGTGATTACGATCTGATCTCTTTGCTCGCACTGTTCGCTCCTTCAACATATGTATATTGTAAGCTCAAACAGCCAACCTGTCAAGACATTTTGGTGTGGTTTTTGGGCAACAGATCGGGCCCGCGGCGGCACTCGCCTTCGACCCTAAGTTAGCAAGTGCTTACACGCCCTTGGTAGCCCAAAGCAAGATCACGATCGCGAGCAAGAAGATCCCGGCGAAGATCCCCAGCTGCTGTGCTGTAGTTGTACGTGCCCAAATCGTGCTGCGAAGATCTTTCATAGTTGCTGCTGTGCTGCTGCTGTATTAATGTTAATGGCCACGCCTAAGGGATTCGAACCCCTGACCCACAGCTTAGAAGGCTGTTGCTCTATCCAACTGAGCTAAGGCGTGATTGTTTGGTGGGCCCCCCGAGAGTCGAACTCGGCACCAACGGATTATGAGTCCGCTGCTCTAACCAACATGAGCTAGAGGCCCGAATCTTTACGGCTTGTATTCCTGGCGAGCTTCTAGATCACATTCGCCTTTAGAGTCCAAAGCCCACTGTTTCAAATCTTGTTCTACATCTTCTTCTAGACGCTGCTGCATGTCGTGGCGCTTGACCATTTTATATAGAGGATCTAGGTGTTTAGTGAACACATGCGGAATCTCAGCTGCTGCGCGATCCATGTCCCAATCTGAAGGGTAATGACGCAGCGCACCACGTGCTCGTTGCCTAACGATATTGGGAACTCTAGGTGTCTTTTTTGGGTCCAAGAGCTCTTCAAGCAGCCTACGTGCCTGCTGCACAGCCCTATAACGTTCATCTGGAAGTGTCATGATCTCTCTGCTCCTCGCCAATAACTTCTTTGCTAGCATATGCGTATTATACACATATGTGACTAGTGTGTCAATCTTTAGCAGCGGGGCCTAGACCCTTTTTGGCTAACAAGAATAAAGTTCTAGTAGTGTGGCCTCTCACACAGAGATCAAAGTGCAGTCTAGCCAGAGTATAGCTAGTAGTGATGATGACCAGTCTATCGCCTACATCACATACTGTATAGTAGGGAACATGATCTCGATACTCTGATCTCATAGTGACTAGGTCTTGCATATCAAGTATTTAAACCGCGATAAACCATTATTCAGCGCAGCGGGGCCTGGTTCGGTACGGTGGAGAATGGTGGATTCAGACCGTTTGAGCAAGGTGTAGATCAATTTTGTAGGCAAATTTTTTTTCTACGGTGATTGGTACGAGAGGCATAGTTTAAATACCACACAATATCACACTTTTCTGCACTTTTTCACACCCTTTTCATTCTCTCACCACGCTTGCAGACGTCTATACGCATTCAGGGGGTCAGTAAATCACACTTACTGACTCATTACTTGGTTATTTCCACACACACGCACGATCCTGCAGCGGGGCCTGAGCGGGTTACGCTATTAACTGAGTCAGTTTCAACACTAATAATACCACTGTGAAGATCACTAGCCATTTCATTCCCAAGTCTCTTGTTCTATAGTATCTTCTTCTATGACCCACGTTGCATCCACTATAGTTCCATCACTTAATTGGCAGCGTTCTACTTCCCAGTTCTCAAATGATTCTACTCGTTCTAGTCTGTGTTGGAAGCCCAAGTGAGCATTACGCGAACGCTGGGCTACTCGGGCTCCTGCCCGCGTTCTATAGTAGCGCAGTCTTTGACCCGTGTCTTTGTGCTTCAAATAATAAACGCTCTTATGCATACAGTGATTACCAGTATGAGTACTGTGGGTTTTAGTAATTGGTATAGTGTCCATGCAGTAAGCATCACACTCATTTTTAAGCTATCTAGCATACAAGTACTTATAATAATTCTCTAAGCGCCGCGTAGCCCATTTAAACTGTAAATATACATGTATGCACACTCTTTACTACACTAGATCACAGCTGGATCGCATGCAAGCTATGATTGATTCAGGCCAGAATATACGCATATGGCACATACTCACTGATGACTCTGCGGGCTTTAGCAGTCATTGGGAAGATCGTTACATAGTGTTGTTAGACTGTGATCCAAAAACCTATACTCTACTATGTCTGATATAAACTCTGTGCCCAGACGCTTATACTGTTATCGTTACTATGCTTTTACAGAAGTCAGTTACGATGAAGAGGACATTTGGCGAGATGTACAGCGTTGGGGTGGATCAATCAGCATAAGAGGGGACTGCATAGACTACTTTGTGCCCGCAGATCGTATCACATTCTTCTTATTAAAGTATCCAGAATTATCTAGACAACTACAGCTAGAGTATATATAATCACATGTATGAAGGACCTTTGCCCGAATTCACGGGTCGCCAAGTTATCGTTATCACTGTGATACTCATAGTGTTATTATCATGGGTTTTATGGTGACTCTACAACATCTACCGCTGCTGCTTCGCAGCTAAAAATTTTGCGCTGCGCTTCGCTATCAAAAATTTTGCGGCCCCTGCGGGTTCATTAAATATCCCATGCTCTTCGAACTATTTCCCACACCCGTTTGGGTCAATGATGTTGATCCACAAACACAGGCTCGCATAGATCTAGAAATTGAATCAGCTCTCAAAGATCTCAGCATAGATCAAAGACCCTGGGATGATGCTACTCGCAGCACCTTTTCATTTGAGGGCTGTAATCACATAGTTACTATGGGTTTCACAGAACTACACACATGGATTGGCCTAAATTTGTCAGCATATCTACAGGTCATAGAATATCCGGGATCTCTAGAACTGCAGGACAGCTGGATTAACAGCAGCGGCACAGGAGAGTTCATGTTTGATCACTGCCACCCTGGTCGATCTGTTTCGGGCTGCTACTACTATCGTGCAGAATCAGATCAAGGTGCGCTGAGATTCGACAATCCCAACCCATTGGTGCATCAGCGACTATGGCCCGCGGATCTAAACTCGAATCTGTCAGCATGGGCAGTAACTCCCAAAACGGGTCGTTTGTGCCTGTTTCCTTCATGGCTGAGACATCGTGTGGGCGTGAATCAGTCACAGACTGAGAGGATATCCATAGCTTTTAATTTCAGTTAAATACTGTATGGCAGAACTAACCATCAGTAGAGAGCAGCTGAACACACTGATCCTAGCAGAATCAGCTCGTGGAGCCGCAGACGTTACTAGAATCATCAATGAAATATACTTGACCTATCGCAGGCAAGAAATAGTCACACCCGCAGCACCTGCACTGAGTAGGCCACAGCGCATAGTTACCATGACACTGGCAGGCAGAACCTATTCAGATAGACCTTCATGGACTTTGGCTTGGCAACAGATCTATGCAGAAAATGCCAGAACGGGACTACAGGTGTTTCCGGATCGTGCCACAGAGATACAGCCTCAGAACATCACGGACAGCCAGGGCACACCCTTGCCTTTGATTGAGCCTGTGAATACACTGCCTCCACGTGCTAACACGGGCGTGAATAATGTGGGCATAACCATAACGGGTGAGCAGGGTCAGCCGGGTGTGGGCATAGGCGCTGTGAGCATAGATTCCAATGGTGATCTGCGTGTGATCTTAGATGACGGGCAGGATGTGAATGCAGGACAGGTAGTGCCTACCCTGAGCATAGGCACAGTCACACAGAATCCCACAGGGCTGGGCAGCACAGCCACTATCACAGGGGTAGCACCCAACTATCAACTTAACTTTGTTCTGGATACTTCAGCTACCACAGGCAATTTCGTGGGCACAGTTCAACTGACCAGCCAGGGTACCCTAGCCAGCTCGGCTGTGCGTCGTGACTTTCTAGAACAGAGATTGCAGGATCAACGGCCCTATAATCTAGCTATCAGTATCGCTCTGGGCAGCTGATCTAGATCGTAAATACACTATGAAAATAGTGTTAGATCAAAATTGGGTCAGAGTCATCGACGGAGTTCTTAGCCCAGAATACTGTGAGCATCTGATAGATAAATTTGAACAATGCTCACGTTGGCACAAACGCAGAGCTAACTATGCACATCTCTGGGAACTAGACTGCTTTAATCTTAGACATAGACCCATGACAGTCATAGAAAAAATGACTCGCAGCACAGAATCTGTTTGGGACTGGACGCAAGACTGCGAAACTGTGGCATCAAAGATATATCCAATGGCAGGACAGTATCGCGAACACTGGGATCGACTGCATTCTTTTCCCGAAGACTACAGCATGGAAGGTATTCGAATCAAAGCATACAGAGCCAATATGGGCGATCAGTTTCCCATACACACAGACGCAGGCAATCGCGATGCCTGTACTAGATTCTTGAGTTTTCTATTCTATCTCAACGACAACGATGCTGGCACAGAGTTTCCTCTAGAAAATGTCACTGTGGATGCTCGACAGGGCAGACTGGTGATATTTCCTCCTGGACTGCAATGGCCCCATGTTGGCCAAGAACCTCGCAGTCTTGACAAATACATATTGAGCACTTACCTACATTTTATATGACAGTTTTTAGCCTATTCCCCGTAGATATACTAGTACATGATGTCAGCCCTGAAGAACAGCAGTGGATTCGAGAGCAGGTTGAGCCTTGGTTAGCCACAGCTAATCTACGAGTCGATCAAGCTAGACACATGGTCAAGACCACATATGATCCTCAAGGAGTCAATGACATAAGAGATTATCGACTGCAGGCTCTGCAGAATGTGCTCACTGAACAGCTCAGTACTTACCTTAGACATTTTACCAGTACAGATCCTGCCAGCCTCTGCGAAAGTTGGTTGAATGTCTATGAGCAGGGTGGATACATGAGTGATCACGAGCATCCAGGGTGTAAGATCAGTGGAGTCTATTATTATCAAGCAGAACCGGGCAGCGGAGATCTATACTTTCGTAATCCTAATCCTTTGATGTTAAATCACATATGGCCAGGCAATGTACGCACAGAGTTGGCCAGCGACTGTGTGCCTGCACAAACAGGCAGATTGATTATGTTTCCATCTTGGCTGGTACATTCTGTGAGTACCTGTACCAATACCAAGATCAGTATATCATTCAACTACAAATAAAATGGCTTTACCCAACGATACTTTCTGCATACTGCCTTGGACACATTTTTATCACGATCCTTTGGGTAGGCTACAACCTTGCTGTAGCACCGATTACAAGATCACTGACTATGGCAACATCAAAGACTACGATTCAGCTCAGCAGTTGATGAACACTGATCAGATGAAACAGCTACGCAAAGACATGCTGGCTGGAGTAAAGAATCCCAGTTGCAGTACTTGCCATAAAGAAGATCAAAACGGACTGGTCAGCTTTAGACAGATCAAGAACAATATGATACAAGAGCTGGACATTGATATTGAACAGCTGATCAAAAACACAGATGCCGACGGCTATCTCAACGACTTTGCCATACAGTATTGGGACGTGCGATTCAGCAATGTCTGTAACCTAAAATGCAGAATGTGTGGAGTAAAGTACAGTCATTCTTGGGGTCAAGATGCTGTAGAATTAAAACAGTTTGCTCCTAGAAAAAACTTTGTTTTTCATTCCCACGACGGATTAGAGTACAAAGATTATATTTCCAAATACGGAGATCTAAGTCAGCTCAAAGAAGTTTATTTTGCAGGAGGCGAAAGTCTCTTCCAGAAAGATCACTGGGATATGTTAGATCATTTGATCAGCATAGATAAAACTGATGTAAGACTGGTCTATAATACCAATTTAACTAAACTGTCCTTTGGATCAAGAAAGCTCACAGATTACATAGAAAAATTCAAAGGTGTTAATTTCATAGTAAGCGTAGATGCCACAGGAAAGTTGTTTGAGTATATTCGAACAGGAGCCGATTGGAAAATCTTAAACGATAATCTTGAAGTTATCAAAAGATACCCTAATGTTAATATCAAGTTCAACTGTGCAGTATCTATCTTTAATATACTGTATCTTGCTGATGTTATTTCTTTTGTACATGAGCATAACATCAGAAACAATACTTCAGAATGGTTGTTGGACCTTAGTCCTGTGCATTTTCCAGAAGAGTTGTCTGTGGTGATATTACCTGAGCAACTCAAAGATCTAGCAGAACAAAGATTAACAGCATTGCCTCAGTATAATCAACACAAGAACAGCATAGACGGTATCATTAGTTTTATGCGCAGTTATACAGCCACAACAGAAGAATGGATTTGGGCCACTCAGTATGCTAAACAAATAGATGAAGTAAGAGCAGAAAATATACTAGAAGTTGTTCCAGAGTTAAAAGACTACTGGACTTACACAGATATGACAAAAATAAGACCCGCATAAATATTATTATGGCAAAATGGTTAGTATTACTCTCTGTTGTAGTTTTACAAGGGTGCGCCCAGATACAAAGCTGGGTACCCAGTTTTTGGGATGACAACCAATCAGCTCGCATCATAGATGTCAGATCAAGGGTAGAGTCGATAAACTGTGCTGAACCACAAAAAGCACAGGTAGAAGCAGTGGCTCGAGAGCTGCGCTGGTTTGAAATGTATAGTCAGGCCAAGGGCACATTACAAAAAGATGTGCTGAGAGTAATAGAACCTATGCAGGCCACTGTGAAAGAGTGGTCAGATCGCGGAGAAGGATCTAAAACTTACTGCGAACTAAAGAAGAAGTTGTTAGTACAACAGGGTGAGCGAGCCAGCAAAGTCATCCTAGGGAGATGGTAATGATAGAACAATTACAGTTTTTGAGCACCTGTGGAAGACCTTGGGCTGAACAACGAGCTCAGTTTGCCTTAGAAATTACAGCAGCCCTACAAAAGGGCGAGATATCAGAATCAGAGTATCAGGCTTTGATGGCAGATCTTATTAACTCAGATAAATTAAATGCAGAAGCAGACGACATGGATATCAAGAATCTATTAGTTTCCTGCGTAATGATTGGAGCAAAACTAGCATGAGGATCAACGAAATCCTAAATGAAAATATTTTTACCACAGATTACCACAAGGTAATGAATGCTGTGGCTAAACTATATCAAGATCACTACGATATCAATATATGGGAAAACGGTGATGCACACGATGATGCTGCCAAAGTATTGCTCAAAGTACATCCTACAGAAGAAGAACTAGACTTCATATTAGACACCGGCGAACTGCCAGAGCGTTTTGTAGATCTAGACTTTCCTTTAAATGATGAAGTAATGTTTGGTGGCAGCAACTCGCCAGACGATCAAAATATCGACGAGGAACCTGCCACCAGAGCACTATGCACCTCGGGAAAGCCTGACAGTGCCCTTGGAGCCAGCCAGCTTGCTTCATGTAAGAGTCAAGGGTACAGAGGACGCGATGGCGGCAAAAGTCATAAGATAGGATCCGAACGAATCAAAGTCCGCGGTAAGAAGATCAAGGGAAAGAAATACGGCGGCCCACTACCAGACTGGAGTTAAGCATGCCGATAAGGTTGAGCGCAGGTGATCTATTGATTGCGCCGCCCAGCATAATAGATCATCGATTCGAAAAAACTGTGATGTTTCTTACACATACAAATAGTAGAGGAGCATTTGCTCTTTGTATGAACAGACAAAGCGATCATACAGTCAATGATATACTTGAACCAATAGAAATAAAATTAGATGACGATCAACCTCTTTACTGGGGTGGTCCCGTTCATCCTAATACTATTTGGATGCTACACGATAAACAATGGAGTGTAGAAAATACATTACCGGTTGATGATCATTGGTCTGTGACCAGTCATACTGAAATGTTTGACAGGCTGACCAGGGGCGATTACCCAGATAGATTTAGAATCTTTTATGGACATGCATCGTGGGGACCTGGACAGTTAGAAGGAGAGCTGCGAGGAGAGGAGCCCTGGAGCAAAGAACATAGTTGGCTCACAGTAAGTAATCCGGATCCTGATTGGCTCATGGGAAGTGAAATTAATCATTTATGGACTTCGAGTTGTTCTATCAGCGGACAACAGGCTGTGGAATCATGGTTGTCCTAAATGAAAATATCTAGTACTAGAAACTCTAATCTATTTTATGTAGATTGGTGGTTAATGAATCATAACAGTAGAAAAGCCAGTTACGAGCACGAGCTTTTACATTGCGGTAATATCGATCTTCCTTATTTGAAAGATTGTTTGAGATTCATAGATCAAGCAACATTGTTTGCAGCCAAGCAAAACAAAAAAACCAATATCAATTTTACAGGCGGAGAAGTAACCGAATGGGCTGACTTCGATGATCTACTCAAGTATGCAAAAGGTCAAGGATGCCTTACAAGATTTATTACAAATGCTAGTCTAGATTTAGATCGATTTGAAAATCTGTTAGACTTCACAGATTCGGTTATACTAGAAGTACATCCAGAATTTACTCAGAGCAGCAGAATATTGTTTTTCCTATCTCGGATAAAAGATTTGCCGTTAGGTATAACTGTTAATATCAATATGCTTCCAGATACATGGAAGGATATGATCGATCTACACGACAAGATATTAGAAAAATATCCAACAGTCACAGTGAATAAGAAGATGTTATTCAACGATCCTATATTCAATACTACTCCACAGAACTATTCTGAAGAACAGGTTGTAGCACTAAAAGCTCAATGGGGCGATATTAAAATAGAAAGCAATGGAAATATTGAATATACTGATTATCAGACTGTGATTCTAGAACAAAGAAACAAGTTAGAAGGATATCGTTGTTGGGCAGGCATAGAGCAAATAGTCGTTGATGCTTGGGGGGCTGTGCATCGAGGACATTGCAGAAAGAGTGGCTTTATGGGCTATATCAAAGATCCAGAGTTATACTGGTATAACGAACCAATGATTTGTAAATTACCTGCGTGTGTTAATCATTTCGACTTTCAAGCAACTAAATCACTTGAATGATTTTTTGCTGTGAAATATTCTTCGGTAAGCAGATTCCCAATAAAATTCTAACAAGCTTCTCTTTTTAGGCTTTGCTTCTGCAGTCATTGTCCAATCTTCACGCTTGAAGGGTATAACCTGTAGCAAAGGAATTCCTGGTTCTAGATGAACAGGATCATTCGTAGTTAGATAACCAGGAATTTCGACAGTCATGTCGTGCTTGTCTGTATCAATAATACCGGGCAACAATCTAAATCTTTCTTCGAGATGATAGAATGGTTGAACAAGCAAACAACTGTATCCGGGAGGAGTCTTGATCATCCAAGGTTGAGCTATTTTAAAATAATGTTTGTTTTGCCCTTCTATCTCCATGGGCCATTGAAAATGATGATGAGCTCCTAGATAAGGTCTGTGCGGACACTGACTTTTAAAGTCGTCATAAGGTCCATTCTTATTTGGATACAAAGTGAATTCGTAAGTATTAAAAATTATATAACCGGATGTAATCATATCCTGTACCGGCATACAATGTTTAATAGTAGGCACATCAATCTTTTCTGCAGGCTTAACGACCCGCATTGGCAGTTCTTTATACCATTCAGGAACAACCTTGTTAGCAGGCCTAGGAGGAAAAAAATCCACCATGGCCTGATCTTCGCAGATGAATTCAATCTGCATTAAACTTTTTCCCCAATCTTGAAACCACGGAATCGCATGAATCTTGGGAAGCGTAAGGAGTAGGTACCATCCTGGTTTTGTGTGATAGCATCTGCTCGCACTTCCACAACTTGACCTGGTAGCGTATCACGTGAATCCCAGAACTCACGACGATCACGATCAGTAAAGCCGCTGCCCACATTGACGATGATTTCCCTATCATCATCCACACCATGGCAGATAATTGCGCCAAGCCGTCCCACATTACGTCCTGTACCTTCCTCAACATCTGTAATCTCCAAAGAAACTTCGATGAATGGTTTTTGTTTCAACCATGCGGTACTGCGCTTACCTTCCCACTTACCGTTTGGGTCCTTGATCATAATGCCTTCGTATCCTGCTTCGACCATAGCTTTATTGTAGTCTTTAAACTCAATTTCGTCAGTGAATACATCAAGATCAAATTCTTTTTGCGGTACGATTTCGATACAACCAGAGTCCGCAAAGATTTTACTAAAATTCTCACGCAAGAATGCACTGCGCCTGCGCTGACCCATCACTGATTCTCCCTTTTTAAACTCTACAAGGGGAACTACATCGAACAATTGAAGTTTGGCATCCTGCGCCTGAACATCGCTTTTACGATGTACCTGCTTCATTAGATCTTGAAAAGACTTAGATACAACTTCTCCGTCGAAGACATAGGACCTAGCAAAGTTATCCATATTGTCTTCGAACGCCTTGACGATATGCGGAAAATTAATCAACTCTTTACCGTTTCGGGTATATTGTGTTACTGTTCGACTTTCAAAATCTACAACTGTAAGACAACGAACTCCGTCTAGCTTAGGCTCGACAAGTTTTTTGCCTGTGATCTTTGATTCGTGATTAGCACCATCATGGGCCAACATCACTTCGAAAACAGGCACAGCGTACTCTGGTTTCTTGAGTTTTTTGGCAACAGAATTTACAGTCTTTTCCGAAACGCCACAACGTAGGTCTTTGATCAAAATCCTACGATAGTAATCCCATTGGTCTCGAGTAGCCACATCCATGGCTAGTTTGATAGCATCGCGAGCAGCATGACCAGTAAGCTCACGACGATAAAGGCTCTCAGCAAGCTCTTTAAAATTAGTCCAAGACAATCCTTGACCACCTTCTTCCTCCTTGATAGGTACTTGCTTAACACCAAAGGTGTAGAGCTTGTCCAAACACATACGCACACCTTCAAAGAACTCATCAAGACCTTCATTCATAGCCTCTTCGATAATTGCTTCTTTAGCAAGACGACTGTTGTCTGCTTCGAGACGCTGAATAATAGTTTGCGGTTGTGTTCTCATACGATTACGTCCTCTGTGGTTTTGCGGTTGCTATAAATTTTGTAAGAATGATTCTTACGAACCCAATCGGCAAAGCCTTGTGGATCAGCAGAGAACCAATCTTGTATATCTTTGTAGCCTATGTCGTCATTGGAAGTGAAAACATAGATTTCATAGTGTCTATGAGTATTCATTTGGGCACGTAGTATCAACGATTGCATACTAAAGCCCATAGGCTTTTCTACTCGCCTACTCTGCTTTATGCTGTCAAACAGATGATCCTTGGCCCAATTGTCTGGATGATGTTTGGTGATTTCTTCGAAGAACTCTACACCTAGATTATCCCAACTGACAATGTAATAACGCACAGTCTGCTCCAAAGTTGCTACTATACTTATAGTATAGCATCACTTTGAGTTGTTGTCAAGATTCTTCTTTAAAAAGATCTGTCTTGATTACTTTGGATTTCTTTTCTTTTTTTGGCTTGCCTGGGTTACGAATTTCTTCGAGAACTCCTTGTTCGTATTTTTGATCAGGAGTAGTTTGGACACCCTCAGGCAGCTGAGTTGATAGTTGTTTGTCTGCCGGTGTGACAGCGTTCCAATCAGCTTCATCGATCCTTTTTTGAGCGATATCAAAATATTCTTTACTCATCTCTACACCGATAAAATTACGTCCGGTGAGTTTGGCGCTGACTCCGCAAGAACCTGAGCCCATAGTAAAGTCCAGCACAGTATCGCCTGGATTGGAGTAGGTCATGATCAACCAATTAAGAACATTAGTTGGTTTCTGCGTAGGATGTACAGTTTGTTGAGCAGAAAAATTACGACTAGCATGTAGAATACTCTTTGGATATCGAGTACCGTGATTCTCGCCTCCGAGATATACTTTACCGTTATTGCCAAAACCATATCCATGACCGTTTCGGCCTGTGCCATATCCTTTTTCTTTGTCTTTGGCTTCACGCTTATAGGCTTCGCCTTCTTCCATGATAGGATTGTATGTTCCGCCGGATTCTTTACTGAACACCATGATGTTCTCATGTACCTTTTGCGGACGGAATTTGGCTAGTCCCGGAGAGCCACATTTGTTTTTATTCCAAATAAGCTCATGTCGGAACCAATCAATCTTACTTGCGATAACTAGACTAGTGAAAGGCTGACTGCCAAATATAATGATGTTGGCTTTGGGCTTGCAGATCCTGTCAAGCTCTTTCCACATTTCTGTGAAATCTAGAGTCTTGTCCCATTCGATGCTGGTAGTACCATAAGGCGGATCAACGCACACAAGATCCACAGACTTATCCGCGATTAATTTGAATGCACCAAAGCAGGAATCATTGTAAAGTTGAATGTTCATGATGTATTTACTTGTTAAGATTTTTAGCTCGATACTTTATTGCGAAGTCCCACTGTGATGCTTTATTGGCCCAACACTTGAATGCACCGTCTGTGATGATATTATAAAATGTTTCTTCAAATGAAGATTGATTAGGTCCGCACTCGTGTTCTTTGTTCCATTGTATTTGCAGATTATTAGTAGGATTTTTACCCCAATTAACTATCTGTTTAACACCGCGAACCATCACGTTAGAAAAATCTTTTTTGTCTAAACTTAGGTACCAATAATCTCTGTTAGTTTCTTTTTTGTGTTTGACTACCAGATCTGCAAATTTACTGTCTGAAATCTTATTTGCGATCTTTAGTTCTTTATACTGTTCCAAACTTAGATCAGTCAATGCCCAAAGTAGGCCCAACTTGCTGAAAGCATTGTCGCTAGAACCAATACTGGTTTTGATATTAACTACATGTTCAGTATCATCGTAGTCGATTACGATCATGTCGCTGAAACTACGAAGAACTCCTTCTTTGATTCTTCCTTCGAACTTAGGCTGCTTTTTAAGCCAAGCGATGATTTTATCTTCATCTTTCTTGCTATTCACTCTGCCTTCGGCATTTTCATTAACAGCTTTAAGATTAGATTTTTTTAGAGCCTCAACGATTTCATTGAGTACTTTGGGAGCTTTCGGATTCATATTGACCTTTGCAATCAAATAATAACAAGTGTAACAGAATCCGAAAGGCTTGTCAAGTCATTCTAGACCTAGATAATAAGACCAGCTAGCATGGGCTAAATGGTAACCCTTGCGTCTGCGCTTGTCAGCTAGATCCCAAAAATGTGGCTTATAGGGCACGTTTTTTGGTTTAAACTTACCTACATGAGCGGCCTTTTTATAATTACAAGGCTTACAGGCTGTAGTTGAGTTCTCCCAGGTAGTCTTGCCACCCTGACTCACAGGATGCACATGATCCAATGTAGCAGTAGTATCTGACACTTCGTCGCCGCAGTACTGACAAATATACTCGTCTCGTAAGAACACATTACGTTTTGAAAGCCGCATGGTATGTTTTGGTTTTTGATATTCTTTCAACATCAATACCGCAGGCACACGAGTCTCCCAACGTGCGGATCTTACGACCCAATCGTCGTGCCATTCTAAGACTTCAGCCTTGTCTAAAACCATATAGCGTATGGCTTCCTGCCAATCTACAGTAGATAGAGGCAAAAGGCTTACTGGCTGCATGTCTGCGTTAAGAAGTAAAGTGCTCATATTTCACAAAGGTTATTGATTATTTAACCTAGATATGTTACACTCAAATCACTTGTTCTGTCAAGTGGTTATAGGATAAAATAGTATAAAAGGAATGTTATGACTCTAGTCCCAATGGTAGTAGAAAGCACCAGCAAAGGCGAACGTGCCTTTGACATCTATAGTAGATTGCTCAAAGAGCGAATTATTATGTTAAACGGTCCTGTAGAGGACTATATGGCTAATTTAATTGTGGCCCAAATGCTTTTTCTCGAAAGCGAAAATCCAGATAAAGATATTAGCTTGTTTATCAACAGTCCAGGAGGTGTGGTTACAGCAGGCATGAGTATCTATGATGTAATGCAATTTATCAAATGTGATGTTGCAACTTATGTTATGGGACAGGCCTGTAGCATGGGATCCTTGCTGGCTACATCGGGCGCAGCCGGTAAAAGATTTATGTTGCCTAATGCTCGTCACATGATCCATCAGCCCTCAGGCGGTGCTCGCGGACAGGCCACAGACATGGCTATTCAGGTCGAAGAGATTCTAAAGATGAAAAAGTCTTTGACAGAAATCTATGTCAAACATAACAGCAAAGGCAAAAGCTACGAGCAGTTTGCCGCTGATATGGAAAGAGATAAGTTTATGAGTGCTCAAGAAGCTCTCGACTATGGTCTTATCGACAAAATCATCGAGAAGCGTCCGTGAGCAGATTAATTGTCTTAGGATGTAGTCATACTAGATATGTCTGGCCCACTTGGGCAGACATACTAGGACGAGAATTCGATCAGTTTGAAAATTGGGGCCATAGCGGAGTCGGCAATAGGGCAATATTCGAAAGAACCGTTGAAATGTTGCACACTTCAAAACCCACTCACGATGATCTAATAATGATACAATGGGCTAATCCTTATAGGTTTGATGCTCACAAGTTGGATATAAATCTGCCTACTCGATGGGCATGCGCAGGCAACATTGCTAACTGGCCCACGGAATTAGCTCAATCTATATATTGTGAATTCAGTTATGTATATCATACCTGTAATTTTGTTCTTGCCTGTAAAAACATTCTAGAAAATAAAAATCTAAGATTTATTTTCTTAACAGCTAATGATCTAAATCCTTATATCGAAAGATTCTCAGATTTAGAAATTTACAAAAAAGAAATGAATGATATTCAATGGATGCCAGCATTGTTTGATTGGTTTCAATCAGAATCTCTTCCTACTAAAGAATTTACTAAAAGAGATTTTATACAACTTCGAACACTAAAAGATGAGCATCCTACGCCTTATTCACACTATCTATACTTAGAGAAGTTTCTTCCAAAAGAAATAGATGTAACTTTAGATAAAGAATGGGCACAACTGGCAGATTCAATAGTATTTGAATCTAGCGGATATAAAGAATTATTCGATAATCTAAAAACGAAATTAGGTTGGATCGAGGGTAACAACGTTATAAAGGGATTATAATGACACAAAGATTAGAAGGTAAGGTCGATAAAGGTTGGGGCTACGAAATCATTTGGGCCACTAATGAAAAATATGCAGGTAAGATCCTAGTATTCGAAAAGGTGGGTGCTAAGTTTAGTATGCACTTTCATAAAGAAAAAGACGAAACATGGTTTGTCAATGCAGGACAGTTTAAACTGATCTATTGCGATACCAACACAGCGACTTATCATGAAAAGATTCTAAAAGAAGGTGATGTTTGGAGGAACCCTCCGATGCTCCCGCATCAAGTTATTGCTTTAGAACCAAATTCTATGATTTTTGAAGTAAGCACACCAGATTCTGTAGAAGACAACTACAGAATTATTCCAGGAGACAGTCAAAGTGCAAAGCCCCCCGCAGAACAATCAAACTAAAATCACCTGGACCGGCGGAGAGTTCCGCACTAAATGTGTAGTAGGACTCGACCGAGATGGAGTTATCAATCGTGATCTAGGAACATATTGCTATAAGATTGAAGACTTTGATCCCATACCCGGTAGCCTAGATGCCATTGCTACGCTAAGACGCAAAGGTTATAAGATTGCTATCATCACTGACCAAGGTGGTATCGAAAAAGGAATCTACACTCAAGAGCAAGTAGATACCCTACACGAACACATGCTGAAGCTTTTGGGAGAAGCAGGTTGTTTCAGCATCGATGCTATCTATTATTCAGCCAGCAGTCGCAAAGAAGATCCTTTCGCCAAACCTAATACTGGTATGTTTAAACGCTGTGAAAAAGAAATCAAAGATATAAAATTCAAAGAAGGATATTATGTTGGCGACAAGATAAAGGATCTCAAAGCAGCAATGAACATAGGTGCTAAACCTGTATTGGTTCGTACAGGATACGGATTAGAAACAGAAAAAGAATTAAACAGATATGCACATAAAGAATTAAAGAGACGTACATTAATTTTTAATGATCTAACAGAATTCGTTGAAAGCCTACCATGAAGAAAGTAATTGTAAATGGAACTTTTGATATCTTACACCTTGGACATCTCAGACTATTACAGTACGCAAAATCGTTTCCTGACTCTTACGTGTATGTTCTTATAGACAGTGATAGACGAGTCAAAGAACTTAAAGGCGCTAATAGACCCATACACAACGAATATGAACGTGCAAGTTTTTTAGCAGCACTCAAAGCAGTTGATAGAGTAGAAATCTTTGACACAGATCAAGAACTCGTTAATTACATTAAAAACTTTGAACCTGATGTTATGGTCAAGGGCAGCGACTACAAAGGGAAACCTATAATTGGTGCTGAATACTGCAAAGAAATTAAATTTTATGATAGACTCGAAAAATACTCAACCACAAACAAAATACAAGATATTATTGATAGGGGATGACTGTGTCGATGTGTATCAATACGGTACCGTAGATCGCATAAGTCCAGAAGCACCTGTACCTGTGTTTAAGTTTCTGCGCGAAGAAAGACGTCCTGGCATGGCTGGAAACGTTCTTCGTAATCTTCAGGCATTAGGGTGTGAAGTGAATTATCTTTACGGCAAGACATCTACTAAGACAAGACTTGTAGATAAGCGTAGTAATCAACACATTGTTAGAATAGATAACGATGTTGTATCACCAGCTATAACATTAGAAACTGAAGTACCTAAAATGTTTGATGCTATTGTAGTCAGCGACTACGATAAAGGCACAGTATCCTACGAACTTATAGAAGAACTCATTCAAACAAAGATACCAGTATTCATCGATACAAAGAAAACTAATTTAGAACGTATGCAAGGCGCTTGGGTAAAGATCAACGAACTTGAATATAGTAAGATCAAATCTGAATGCACAGGATTAATAGTTACTCAAGGTTCTAAAGGAGCCAAGGCCATACATCACGATTTAGAATTAGATGCACCATCAGTAGAAGTTGCAGATGTTACAGGAGCAGGAGATACTTTCCTTGCGGCTTTCGCAGTGAAGTGGTTAGAGAAACGAGATCTAGTAGAGGCTATGCAATTTGCTATTCGTGCAGCTAGTCTTACTGTACAACATTTTGGCGTGTATGCGCCTACATTAGAGGAATTAAAATGATTATTCTAACAGGAGCAGGCGGCTTTATCGGTAGCGTCATGCTGAAGTATCTTAACAAAAATAAAATAACAGATATCATTATATTCGATGATCTCTCTAACGAGAATCAATATAAAAATCTAATCGGCTCTAAATTTAAAACAATCTATCCTCACACTGTCTATGAAAAAGTTAATATCAATCCCAGGGATATCAGCGCAGTTATACACTTAGGCGCTAACTCAAACACACTGGAAAAAGATTGGCTCAGCATTTATAAAACTAATGTACAGAGTACGAGGATATGGAACGAGTTTTGTAACAGCAATAATATTCCTTTTATCTTTGCTAGTTCGGCAGCAGTATATGGTAACGGCAACGGACCATTAAATCATTATGCCTTCAGCAAGCAGGTAAGCGAAAATGAAATCAATGCTGTAGTATTAAGATTCTTCAATGTGTATGGTCCAAACGAATATCACAAAGGTCGTATGGCATCCACTATCCTACATTGGTTCAATGAAATAGATCAGTCCAGCACATTAAAGATATTCGAAGATAGTGACAAATACCGTAGAGATTTCATCTGGGTTGAAGATGTTTGTAAAACAATATTGCATTTTGTACAAAACTACAAACCGGGAATATATGATCTAGGCACAGGCGAAAGCGTAGATTTTGATAAAATTGCTAACATTGTCCTTGAGTGTAAAGGACAGGGAACAAAACAATATATTCCCATGCCCGAGGATCTCAAATCTCAATATCAAACAGACACCAGAGCCGATGTAACAGCATTAAGAGAAGCAGGTGTTGATGTAGATACATTCCTAGAACCCTGGCAAGGCATAGATCTATATTGGGAATATTTGAAAACAGGAAGACGCTATTGATGGAACCAGCAGATATATTCGAAAGATTAATCTGGAAAGGCCACTACGACGGTGACCTTTCTAAGATGTTAGAGAATGCCAAATATCTTCTAAGTACCAGCCTAAACTTAAATGTTGGATTGGAAAGAGATGGAGGAGTAAGTTCAAGCAGCGACCCTAACGCACCACATAACTGGTCAGCGACAGGCCCTTTTCTAAATTGGTTAGATCCGGTATCTTTAAAAATTTGGCACCATTGGGGATACCCTATAAAACACGAAAGGATACTTAGCGGAAGTTGGGTCAACAAACACCCTAAGGGTGCATGGACTGACGAGCATCAACATGGTCAGGTTCCTATGGTAGTTGTTCTATATCTATATAATCCCAAAGATGGTGGTAATCTAGAAGTAGCCAATCCATTATTCTATCACTGGAGCGGAACTATTAAAACTCCTGGATATGAATGGACTCAGATTCCTGTAGAATCAGGAGACGTAATTATCTTTCCTGGTTGGATAAATCATCGCACACAAAAGAATCTGTCTGATGAAGACAGATATGTAATGAGTATAAACGTCGGTAAATTTTAAAGATTGTTTTTATCGAATACGTCTTTGAGAGCCACAATAAGATCTTCAATCATTCCATCATCGTGGAATGGCGTGGGAGCAAAGCGTAGTCGCTCTGTGCCCACATCAACTGTGGGATAGTTAATAGGCTGTACATAAATGTTATGTTCATTGAGTAGGTCATCGCTGATCTGCTTACATTTCTTAGCTTCCCCTACCAATACCGGCACTATGTGGGTAGTAGAACATTCCATAACATGGATACCATTTTTGTTCAGTCTATGTTTTAGTTTTCTAGCACGTTCTTGATGTTTCTCTCGTACTTCATTATGCTCTTTGAGATAACGTACAGAAGCTAGAGCGCCAGCACAGATAACCGGGCTGATACTAGTAGTGAATATAAAACCCGCAGCCACAGAACGAATAGCATCGATTACATCTTTGTCGGCTGCGATGTAACCGCCTTGGACTCCAAATGCTTTGCCTAGTGTTCCGTTGATAAAATCAATACGATCTTCAAGGCCCAATTCTTCTACTTTGCCGCCTCCGTGTTCTCCGTACAGTCCTACAGCATGAACTTCGTCGATATAGGTTATAGCTTGATATTTGTCTGCTAGGTCGCAGATATCTTTGATCGGTGAAACGTCGCCGTCCATTGAATAAACTGATTCGAATACTATGCAGGGAGTATGTCCAGATAATCTAGAATTTGCAAGTTTATCTTCTAGATCCTGCATATCGTTGTGTCGGAATACTTGTTTAGGTGCTCGTGAATGTTGTATGCCTACGATAAGACTATTGTGATTATTACTGTCGCTGATAAACTGAATATTTGACACTATCTTTGACAGGGCTATCATAGACCATTCATTAGCTACATAAGCTGAACTAAACAACAATGCTCCGGTTTTATTGTGCAGTTGAGCTAGTTCGTGTTCTAGAGCAACGTGATAATGACTGGTTCCGCCTATATTTCTTGTACCGCCCGATCCCGATCCTGTATGATCAAGTGCTGTGTGCATGGCATCTAGAACCAACTTATTCTGTCCCATGCCTAGATAATCATTCGAACACCAATTAACTATGTTTTTAATAGCATAGGGTCCGTACCAAATGGCGCTGGGAAACTTGCCGTTTTCTCGCAGAATATCATTAAAAACACGATATTTTCCGCTGTCTTTTAGGTCTTTAATTAAGTGTCTGAATGGTTCTTTGTTTATCATAAAGATATTTAACCCGATAAATATAGAACCGAGGATATTATTATGGCAGATATTGTACAACTAGATGTACCTTTGTTTATTCGTTTATTAGAATTGTCGAGGGAAGAAATCAAAGACGATGCAGACATACATGATCTAGCACAGGCAGTGATCAAGATGTCAGCACAGGGCCCTGTAAATATGGCCAATTATAATGACATCGTTAAATTTATGAAGCGTCAGGGCGATGAAACTAATGAAGATCATGGCCCAGAAGATCCTAATGCAGATTACAATCAGGGTGAATATGATCGTGAAGGCGACATGGCTAAAGACCAGTTACGTACAGTGAACGATGCTGCTAAAGAATTATACAGTATTATTGCTGCTGATGAAAACTTACCAGAGTGGGTTCAGGCTAAGATTACCAAGGCCATGGACTATCTCGATACAGCACGTGATTATATGAAATCTAACAAGTATGCCGAAAGTGCTGAAGTTGATGAACTTGCTAGAATTAAACAACTAGGCGGAATACAATGAGAATCACAGAATTAATCCGCGGAATATTAGATCTCATTGATGGCAAAGAAGTAGTTCGCCCAGACGAAGAAGTTCCTAATGAACAGTTCTATGACGATGACATGCGTAGATTTCGCCAAATAGTTGATTTAGGTGATAACGGACAACAGACTGAGTATTCAAACACTCCTAAAGAAGAATACGCAGGTATAGAAGCAGTAACCACAGCCGCAGGCGGTGGCCCGAACAAGCCAAAACACGTAGATGATATCCGAGGCAATAGCTTTAGAATTCATGGAGACAACTAATATGTCAGCTAACGGAATTTCAACTCTAGCAAACAAAAAATTAAGACAAGAAGCCAAATTAGCTTTAGCAGAGCAAGATAGAGTAGATCGAAATGCAGTTGAGCCTGGAAGATATACAGATACTACAGCTGATATTACACAACTACCTACGAAGTATAAAGCAGACAATACAATAGAAGATAATCCTAATGTAGGCGGACTTATACCCGGAAGACCTTGGGCCTAAAATATGGCTGAACGCAATCAGAGTAATACCACTAACTACCAGCATCCGCAGGAGAGTAATCTTCTTAATGTTCATAAGGCCATGGAGTATGATCTCCAAGGCAAACCATTGCTTAGGGTGGCTGCGGCATTGTCGGGCCCTAGTATTGCAGGACAGGTATCAGCATTCGGTGAGCCACTGGCCATCAGTCCTACAGCGGTCATACAGTTAGATGCTATCTACGGTACGACTACAGATGTTATACAAACATACACTAGCGGTACAGGAGCCACAGCAGGAGCAGATACACAACTATTCCGTGTACAATCAGGTACTAGCCAAGGCGGCTACGGTGTACTACGAAGCAAACGTTTCATGCGTTATCGCCCAGGCCAGGGCATTGTTTGTCGTTTCACCGCAACCTTTACACAGGGCGTAGCAGGTAGCCTACAGTTTGCAGGACTAACTAATCAAGAGAACCGTGTGGTATTTGGTTGGAATGGTGATCAATTTGGTGTCAATCGTTCAACAGGTGGTAAAGCACACATCACCTTATTGACAATAACCGTGGCACCTAATGCCACACAGACAGCAACCATTACTTTAAACGGTGTTGCCTATACTGTTACATTGGGCAATACCTCAGCAGATGTTGCCATGCAGACCATAGTTAATCGTGCAGGAGGCTATGGAGGATGGATAGTAGAACAAACAGACGGTGCTAGTCTATGGCTAAGCCCTACACTAGGACCACTTAACGGAACATTCAGTTTCACCAGCACAGGTAACGCACAAGCAACATTTGTAACCAAACAGGTAGGCATAGCACAGTCAAACTACTGGACCTATCAAGAAGATTGGAACATCGACAAAATGGATGGTAGTGGGAACATCAATACCAACCCCAGCGGCATGACCCTAGATCATACCAAATTAAACGTCTATCAGATAAACATGCGTTGGTTAGGAGCGGGAGTTATCAGTTATGCCATGGAAGATCAGGCAAGTGGTACACTAGTCTATGTTCACAAAGAACACTATGTGAATCAACACACTACTCCTCACACATTAAATCCCAGTTTCAAGATTACCTATGGTGCTGTCAATACCACAGGCACTACCAATGTAACTGTCACTGGTGCCAGTGTCTATGGAGCCATTGAAGGTACTATATTCCAGAATGAACTGACTCGCGCCTACGGAACGTCAAAGAATAACCTAGCACAGAATCAATGCCATCATTTATTAACTATCAGAAACTCTGTGATTACTAACGGATTGGCAGGCGCCAACAATGGCAACTATGTACTGAATACCAAAGAAGCGATTATCAAAAGTCTAAGTGTCAGTATTCAGGGACAGGATCCTGCGAGAATATATCTGTTCTTCGAACCCAGCAGTTTTTCATCAACACAGTTATATCAAAACATACCTCGTTGTAACGAACTTCGTAGTGAAGCCACTGGAACATTTAACCTTGCTGTTGATACCCCTGTGTATGAAGCACTGGTAGGTATTAACGGAACTATCAATGTAGATCTCAGTGCTTATCGTCTTACTGTACCGCCAGGTAGTTGGGTTAGTATAGCAATACAAAGCACAGGTTCAATGAACCCTGTGAGCTGTGCTCTAGTATGGAGTGAAGATTAATGTATAGAAAATATATCAACATCGTAGAAGCAGCAAACAAAGGTTGTCCTGTTGCTACCTACGACATAGATGTTAATTTAAAGAATCGTCAGAAGGCCATAGACGAATATCACTACGGTCCTGCCAATCCCGACGAGCCAGAATCATATTGGAAGGATGCAGCCAAACGTTGGGGCATCACTGAAAAGACTGCTAAGACAATGCGTTGCGGTAACTGTGCTGCCTTTGATGTGTCAGATAAGATGTGGAAGTGTATCGAAGATGGAATCAAGGGCAATGAGAAAGCAGCAGATGCTATGGCTACTATACACAAAGCAGATCTAGGGTATTGTAATTTTTTACATTTTAAATGTGCAGGAGACAGATCCTGTACAGCGTGGGTAACTGGAGGAGCGATAGATGACAACGACAGAACAGAATGAATTCCTATGTAATCATTGCAGACATCCTGCACATTGCGGGCAGAGTTGTTTAGATGAAAGTTGCGATCATTGTACAGAATGTGCCTGCATTCATTGCCAGGCCGAATCATCTAGAGAAGAATAATGTTTCGCAGACGTCAAATTACTTTGATGTCAAATCCTTCTTGCGTGAAAGCTACAGAAGTTGAAGCAGAAGATTTTCAATATTACGACAAAGACGGATTTGAATTAAATCTAGCAGAGCAGAAGTTTTATTCTGCTATGAGCTTTCCTATTCAACACCCTGTGCTAAATCACACTTGTTGGCAGGAACCTTGGTTTGAATTAGAGAAAAAAGATCAAGATCTAATCTTAGACCATAGTATGTTTTTATGTCGGTGTAACTATCACGGAGCCGCGTTAGATCAGTTATACGAACTTAAAAAAATATATCCATTAGCTGATTATCTAATAAGAACTAAAGTTAAATGGGGATTTGATTTTGCCCTAGATGCTGTTAGAGACGATACTACATTTGAAGTTCTGCATGTAGAATACGACAGTCAGGATTATGACTATTTCAAAGACCGCATGATTAGATTCGAATGGACTGTGCGGCACACAGACTGGCATGATGCTGCTGATCGCGTCTGGCAAGCTAGAGACCAATGGCAAAATTTACAGGGGTTTGATCAAAATCATTGGAAAGCTGAATATTTGCTCGGGTGGAAGAAAGCAGAATATACAGAGAAAACAGTATAAATATACAAAGTTATTATTTGGATTGATCATGAAAAAATTACTACTTTTATTATTAGCGATGCCCGCATTGGCATTTGCTCAAAAAACACCACAGGGTGTTACTTACGATGCACAAATATTAAGGGTGAATGACGGCGACACAGTAGTAATCAGTGCGCCGTTCCTTCCTGCGCCACTCAAGCCAGAACTTGCAGTCCGTGTCTTTGGTGTTGATACACCAGAAAAAGGATTCAGAGCTCAATGCCCTAGCGAAAATCAGCGAGGAGAAGCAGCCACAGCTTTTACCAAAAAAGCAGTTGCTAGTACCCAAAAGCATCAAGTTACTCTCTACGGATGGGATAAGTTCGGTGGTCGTGTTTTGGGAGATATCATATTAAATGGTGTCAGCTTACGTGCAGAATTAATCAAGAATGGATTCGCTCGTGAATATTTTGGCGAGGCAAAACAAAGCTGGTGTAACTAATGAAACCCGAAAGCTATAAAATCTTTGCACAATTATTAGAAGGCTATGTTGATGAGGCTTCTACTTCTTTAAATCTGATCACAGGTAATCCTGGTGGTAAAGAAGTAGTACTGGCTCTACACAAAGACATGCAGCTAGCTCACGATCAAGATTATCGTCAAGTAGATAAGATCAGCTGGAACGACCTTAAGGATTCTTACAAAGGTGCATGGGTTATTATTGTAGGAGCCAAGGGTATAGGTGCAATCAAAGCACGTAGCGGTACGTATGATGCAGTGGCCAGCTCCGGTGGTCCTATTGAAACAACTTCAGATGGTCGAGGTGGAAACATACTTGATTTTTTAAAGTCTAACATTGGTAAATTACAAAAATTCTATGTAGGTAAGAATACTTCAGCAGTTGCAGATAAAAAAAGAAAAAGAGCAGATGCTCAAGCCGGTGCAGACGGATCCGAAGTAAATGTAGAAACATTAACTAAAAAGTTTCGTCCGTTATGGATTCGTGCCGTTACATCGGCTATTGCTGATATTAAAGGGCATGTAGCTAATCAGATAAAGAATGATGCATTTGATAAGGCATCAAAAAAACTTGAACAAGTTAAAAGTCTTCAGAATGTTTTAGATAGTTTAGAAACAGGTTCAGCAGATACTCCCGATTCTATTAGACAAGCAATTAATTCTGCAGTTCTTATGGCTGCTAGTCATCACTACCCGGAACAGACTGGAAATATTACTAGAGGATATAGCAGAGGTTACAACGCCGAGCGTTCGGAAGGTCCAGCACAGTTATTAAAAGACATTGCGGCCGGCGATCAAAAGAAACTGGGTACGGTTTTAGGATTCTTTAAAAGGACATTGGTATCAGGATGAAATTAGATCAACTTGTTTTCGAAGCCAACGTAGCGGCTAAACTAAAAGATCCCAAAACTATCAAGATGTTGACTATTGCCATGCGTCACGATGGCACATTGCCTAAGAACAAAGTAGCTGCTCTAGGTTCTGCTGCATTCGGCAGTGAAAAAGATCCTGCTAAACAAGAAGAGAATACACAAAAAATTCTTAAACTTTGGAGCGACCTATTAGATGATAGTTTGCGATCAACAGACTATGGCGATCTTTCAGCCGACGGCAAGTTTGATGATTGGCTTACACGATTATACGCTAATGGTGTAGTAGACTATGAAGACATCAACGGTGAAGGAGGCGATGCTCTGGGTGCATGGAAAGCTCTAAGTATCCGCGGCAAGCTCAAAGAGCCACATCAAGATTTTAATAGATTTAGAAGTTTAAAACAGATTCAACAAATCATACAAGATAGAGATTATCGTGATGAGCTACGTAAGATCAAAGATGCTGAAGTAATCGAAAAACACAAACGTGAAAAGAAAGAAACTACTCTAATTGATAATGATCGTTTCTTAATCACATTACCATATAATTATGGTGCTTGTTATACATTTAATAACTCAGCAGGATTTCAAGCCAGTTTCTGTACAGGATCTAGTTCAGGACTACGTTGGTTTGAACGTTATGCCCCAGAAGGCCCAATCATTTCAATCTTTGATAAACAAAATCCAGACGAGAAGAACGGTAAATGGCAGATGCATGCTCCTACTGGTCAGATGAACAACGGCGATCAAAGTCTAAGTTACAGCAGTGGCGATAAGAAATTTGCTGAATTATTTCCAGGTTTGATGAAAGAGATTATCAAAGCTATACAGAGTAAAGCAGACGAAATCAAAAAGAATTCCGAAGGGGTAACCAAAGGCGGATACGATATAACTAAAGCTATTGCTGATATCAAAGACAGACTACCCTATTCATATGCTTCTGAACCAGAGAAGAAAGAGGAACCAGAAGCAGAACAGGATGCCAATGACGGTCCAGGAACGTATCTTGTTACACAGAATGCATCGGGCAGAACAGCACGTATTGAAGGCGAAAGTCGTGCTGATATTATACAGAAATTAATCACACGCTATCCCGATAGTACAGAAGAAGACTATACTATCGAGAAGCAAAACTAACACACTACCTTAGGACGTTATCGTTACAAGTGTGTGCCCGGCTGCTGGGCAGGATGTTATGGGAGTCGTGCCCCGGAATGGCGTCCTAAGTGAGCACTAATACAAAAAGCCCCTTCCGGGGCTTTTTTATGATTTAAACAAATATCGTTTATGTAAATGTAATCGAGCTTTGTTGTATTGAACAAATGTAATAACCAATGCGGCTAACCAAGGTAGGATTTTAGCTACCCATAGTTCCAATCCTGCCCACCATGAAGCCATTAGTGGCTCCTTCATTAGCATTAAGAAAGCAACAGCGAATAGAACAAACGATCCTATAAAGATACTGTCGGGCCAACGCTGTAATATTTTTGTAACTAATCCGGCACCAAACAAGATGATTGGCACGCTAATCAATAGACCGGCAATAATAAGAATCCAATTGCCTTGTGCGGCTGCGGCAATACCTAGTGCGTTGTCTATGCCCATGACAGCATCAGCTACACAGATCGTCCAAATGGCACCCCAGAATGTATCTGATGCTTTAACATCGTGATCTTTGTTATCAAACACTAGTTTCCAACCAATCCATAATAGTGCGGCAGCACCTATAGCACGTAGTCCCGGCACCATTAACAAGTAGGTCAAGGCAGCAACTGAAGCAAATCTAATTGCAATAGCACCAAAGGTACCCCAGAAGATTGCCTTCTTGCGTAGTTCGGGAGGTAGTTTATTAGCAGCCATTCCGATAACAAGAGCGTTATCGCCGGCTAATACAATGTCTATCAGAACGATAGCCAAAAATGCCCAAAGGGCCTGGAGTGTGAAGAGTTCCATATCTTTCCTTTCAAAGTTATGGTCTCACATCTTTGTCTATACACCGGGCTTTCGCCGTGCTGACGATGCATAGAGCCCTTGCGGGCTAGTTACTCCCCGAAAATATTTAGCCTACGATTCTCTCGTAGATTTCTTTCCAGTTCTTTACTCTAGGAATCTCTGGATGCTCATAGTCCATATTATGTCCATGTTCCATGATTAGAGATTTCAGTCCCACTTCATGTCCAGCAACAGCATTAGTGATTTTATCTTCGATCCAGTAATAACCTTTGTCACGGTACTTTTCTAGGACTTCGTCCTTGTCAGCGCCTGTATCTAAGATAATAAATTTAGTGAATGCTGTCTTACCAAACAGTTTGCACAAGTTCATTTTGCGTAATTCTTGTGCATTTTCATCTGCGCTCATCGAGGTGATACAGTGAAATTGATAACCATGTTCTTCGTGTAGTCTTTTTACATAGAACATAGCATCACGCAAGGGAGGAAGGAATCCCATATGCGCCGATTCGTTAAACATCTTGATTAGCTTTTTGGCCTGATCTTTTTCAATACCGTAGCGTTTGCCAATATCATATTTGAACTGAGAATCTTCTTGCTGTTGAAAACCATGCTGTTCCATCCAAACTGAGAAAGCATACTCCCAATCTAGTAGAACTCCGTCTGCGTCTGTTAAAATGATTTTTTTCATACTATCATTATATACTCAGTTAATGAATTTGTCAAGTCCTGTAGATGACTTGCTGCTTCGCCATAAATATTAGGCTTTCAAGGAGATTCCAAAATGAAAAAGCGAAATTACACACAGGCAGACGTAACTAAGCTACAAGGTAGTTTAAAGATTGAATACACACTAGCAAAGAGAGGCGCAACAAAATTGCGTGAATTGCTAGCCACAGAACCGTTCGTTCCTACACTAGGAGCATACAATGGTCAGCAGGCAGTACAACATGCCAAAGCTGGACTCAAAGCAATTTATCTATCAGGTTGGCAAGTTGCCGCTGCCGCAAATACATCAGGTCGTGTTTATCCCGATCAAAGTTTATATCCGGTAAATTCTGTGCCGGAAGTTGTTAAAGAGATTAACAATGCTCTTCGACGAGCAGATCAAATACAAACATTAGAAGGTGTTGGCAATACTGATTATTATCTTCCAATCATTGCTGATTGTGAAGCTGGATTTGGCGGAGCCCTAAACGCCTACGAATTGACACTCAGCTGTATCGAAGCAGGTGCTGCTGCTGTGCATTTCGAAGATCAATTATCATCAGAAAAGAAATGCGGACACCTTGGCGGCAAAGTCCTAATTCCTGTCCGCCAAGCGATACGTAATTTAAATGCCGCAAGACTGGCTGCAGATGTTGCTGAAGTTGATACAGTCATCCTAGCTCGAACAGATGCAGAGTCGGGAACACTGATCACCACAGACATTGATCCTGTAGATCAGCCGTTCATTGACTATGACAAAGGAAGAACAGATGAAGGATTTTATCATTTTAAAAATGGATTGGATGCTTGTATTGCTCGTGGCCTTGCTTATGCTCCCTATGCAGATCTACTCTGGTTTGAAACTTCTACACCTGATCTAGATCAAGCACGAAAGTTTGCCGATGCTATTCACGCAGTATATCCGGATCAACAGTTGGCCTATAACTGCTCACCAAGCTTCAATTGGCGCAAGTATTTGACGGAAGAACAATGTGAAACATTCCAGTCGGAGATTGGTAAGATGGGATATGCTTATCAGTTTATTACACTTGCCGGATTCCATTGTAACAATCTTGCTACATTTGAAATGGCTGAAGCCTATCAGAAGACTGGTATGCGTGGCTATTCAGATATGCAGCAACGTGAGTTCGCTGCACAAGAACGCGGCTTTACAACAGTTAAGCATCAGCGTGAAGCGGGAGTACCGTACTTTGATGCTATTGCCACAGCAGTTGGTGCAACATCAACAACAGCATTGGCTACATCAACTGAAGCGGATCAGTTTCATTGATGCGTAAGTTTGCCTGGCTACCTAAACGTGTATCAAGCGGAAGGGTAGTCTGGCTTTCTTCGTACTATGAATATAAAACCCCATACGATTACAGCACTGGCAGACCGCCATTGTTTGATCAATTCTTCGTCTATACAGAAACTCCAAAAGAGAAAACTTTTAGACTGTTGAAAGAATCAGTAACACACAATCGCAATGTCTGGAATGATCCCAAACTTGCAAAGGAAGATAAATGTTAGAAACAATTTGTGATATATTAGTAGAAGCTTATAAGCGTAACTGGATTACCAGCAGAGATGGTAACATTTCTATTCGCCATCATGATCGTGATCATTTTTATGTAACACCTAGCGGTGTTCGTAAGCAGACACTACAGCCTGATCAGTTTAAAAAGATCAAAATTAACAAAGCAATTAACAGCGGATCTGGTACAGCAGAAATGCTGTATGCCTGGGAAGAAATGCCCTACAGCGATATCAGTATCGGATTAAAACCCACGGGAGAGATGCCTCTGCATTTTGGCTTACAAAAAGAAATACATACCGATGAAGTGCGTGTAGTTACACACATACATCCCACATATATTGTTGCTGCTATGCATGCCGGAATTGAACTAAGTGATTTAGCTAAAGATTTTCCGGAATTGAGCCGTTATACAAGGGTAGCACCTAATGTAGGTGATGTACCGCCTATTAGCCAAGAGTTAGGCGATCAGTGTCACAAAAACTTGGGTTTAAATGATCATACAGGCGAGATTAAGTATGATATAGTTGGTATCAAAGGACATGGGGTTGTGGCGATAGATAATTCACCATGGCGGTCTTTTGAACATATTGAGAGATTAGAGCATATCTGTAAAATTGTTCTAGCCTCGGGAAATTATTAATGTTATCATTTTTATACCTTTTAGTGATGGTACAAATCACTATAGCCTGTGTTACCCTCTACTTACATAGATCGCAGACACACAGAGCAGTACAATTTCACCCAGCAATAAACCATTTCATGCGGTTCTGGTTATGGCTCACAACTGGTATGGTTACTAAGCAGTGGGTAGCTGTACATCGCAAACATCATCAAAATACAGATGCAGAGGGTGATCCACACTCTCCTAAATTACAGGGCATATGGTACATATTGTTTGCTGGTGTATTCTGTTATGTAGAAGCAGCCAAAGACAAAGACATGGTCGAACGATATGGTGCAGGTACTCCCGACGACTGGATTGAGAAAAATATATATTCAGCATTTCCCTTCGCAGGCATACTTATCATGTTATTGATCAGCTTGGCATTGTTCGGATGGTGGGGTATATGGTTCTGGGCCGTACAAATGGCATGGGTGCCATTTCATGCAGCAGGGGTTATTAACGGTATTGGACATTTTTACGGTTACAGAAATTACGAAACCAAAGATAACTCTACTAACATCTTTCCGTGGGCTCTATGGATAGGCGGCGAAGAACTGCACAACAACCATCATGGAGATCCTGCTAATCCTAAGTTAAGTAGAAAACCTTTAGAACTTGATATAGGTTGGTTGTATATATTAATCTTGAAAAGATTAAAACTAGCTACAGTTAGATAATAGAAAGCCCCCTTTCGGGGGCTTCTTACTTACTCATTAATAATGCTCTATGAGCGTAATATTATTTCTTTGCGCCTTGATTAACAAATGCGTACATTTTTTCGGCGGTTTCTAATACTTTTTCTAGACCTGGAAACTCAGGCATATCAACTTTAGATACGATCTGACCTGTCTTTTCGTCACGCTTAGTAGAAACTTCCCAACCCTGCCACTTGTAAGAAAACTCTTGACCAACTAGATCTTTAGCCATCTCGAGGATTTCTGTGCGGATTTCGTAACCGTTCTTGTTGAACTTAACTTCTGGAACTTTCATTTCTGGTGCGTTGAATAATTGATTTGACATAATTTTCTCCTTGTGTGTGTATGTCTTGTACCTTTAGGCGGTACCTTCCTTCTTGGGAAACCAATGTTTGCTAATGGATTCCACAGAATATTTAGCCATCTCTATGGTGTTATTTACAGCCATCTTGGCGAATTGTGTTTGTGCATCAATATATGCGTGAGCTGCTTTATTTAGAGCAGCATCTTTGAAAATCTGATCAGCTACGATCTTTTTAGTATTTTGAAATGATTCGATGTAAAAAACTGGTGAAAACATAACTCCTCCTGTGTTTGTGTATAGTGTATTATATATGCTTGGCTGAGAGAAATCAAGTGATATCATGATTAAAATCTCCGATCCTGCTCTATTAGTTCTATCATTTTAGCGCAATCTTCCCAATGGGAGAATCTACGCACTATCCTACTCTGATAAGGAGTCATAGTTTTTAGAACTATGTCATCCTCTTCAAACTGGGCTACTGTGGTGATATACCCCCACTGGTTGCGCCAAGGTCCCCATAACTGATAGGGGACCTCTTTGAAATCGTGAAACATATTATTTCTGGGCGTAATCTTGTGCTTCGCGCCATTTACCGTTGCGAGCTAATTCTGCAGCATATCTAGCTCTGCCAATTGCGCAAAAGAATTCCCATACTTCATTGATAATCTTTTTAAACATTTCTGTCTCCTTGTGTGTATATCAGTATTTATACTGAGATGTTGCGCACCGCACAGAATAAGGAGAAATTGACATCTTATAATAGTTGTTGTATTATAGACATTAGATCAGTTAAATACAGTATAAATTTTGGAATTTTTATGAAGCTTAAAACCAGAAGCATTCTACAAGAACTAAACAGCATTGCAGAAGTACGCAGCACTGATTCATTGATTGAAAGCCGTGCTACCAATATTATCAATTCTGCTATTAATCTTTTGGAGAGCATCCATAAAAATTATGAACCAGAGCAAGCAGACGAATTAGAACGTAGGCTAATTAATGCTATCAAAGGGCAAGATCCTGCTAAATTTATACGCGGTGTTCGAAGAATTTCCGAAAGCCGCAGACAAAAAAGAAAATTAGAAGAATCAAAAGATGAGTGACATTTTAATAGAGGGCGGCAATGTTTTTAAAGGTGCCGACAAACAACCCTTAACACGTAGAATAACCAGGGCCGAAATCCCTACCACTATAGCCTATCTAGAAAAAGAAACTGGTGTTGATTTTAGCACAGACAAAGACGAAGAAGGTGTGCCTATTAAATGGCTAGGAACTACTGGCCGCAAAGCAGACAGCGGAGATCTTGATCTTTCCGTAGATGCCAACGAAATTAACAAAACAGAATTTGCAGACAAGTTAAGAACTATATTTGGTAAAGATAGTGTAAAGTTATCGGGTGATAATGTGCATTTAAAAACACCTATTAACGGTGATCCTGCTAATGGATTTGCACAAACAGATTTTATGTTTTCAGCCAATCCCAAGTTTCAACAAGGAAGTATGCTGGGCAGCGGCCCGGATAGTCCTTTCCGCGGAGAACATCGTCATATATTATTAAGTTCTATCGCTCGAGCAAGAGGTATGAAATACTCACCTAAGTTCGGATTGATGAATGCAGAGACTGACGAAACAGTTCCAGGTGGAGACGATTGGAACAACATCGCTAAACAATTACTAGGCCAAACAGCTACAGTTAAAGATATACGAAACGTTGAAAGTATCATCGCATATATTAGAAAACTACCTAACTATGAAGAATTAGTAGCGGCAGCTAGAGAAACACTAGGTCGTTCGGGAATCGAACTGCCAAAGAACGAAGCACTGGAAAGCTATCAACCCGGCACAATCGGTTGGATGCGTAAAATTATAGATATAGTAAAATGAGAGCATTTGAAATTATTACAGAGAAATGGAGCCAAAAATACAAACGCTCTATCAACTGCTCTAATCCTAAAGGGTTTAGTCAGAAAGCCCATTGTGCTGGTCGTAAGAAAAACGAAAGCGTAAATGAAGCAGAAGCTCCTGCACCTAAGAAAGTGGGTCGCGAGTTTAATCACCTAGAAGATCTTGTATTCACAGAACCCAATGGTGCTCAACGAGCAATCAAAGTTCTCAAAGATCTAGCACAACCTGCATCGAAGATTTCTATCAAGTGGGACGGTAATCCTACAGTATATTGGGGTCGTGACGAGGATGGTACCTTCCGCATGGTAGGTAAGAACAATTGGGGTCGTGAAGAAGGTAAAAGCTCCAGTCCAGAAGATCTCAAACAATTTATCTTAAGTCGCGGTAAAGGAGAAGAGTGGCGTGCCAAGTTTGCTTCGGACATGGCTGCTATGTGGGATATATTTGAACGTGCTACACCTGTAGACTTTAGAGGCTATGTCTATGGCGATATACTGTATCATCCTGGTAAGCCTTATCAGGGTGCCGATGGTAGTTTATCATTTACTCCTAATCAAACTACCTATTCTGTAAAAGCCACTAGTCCAATAGGACAGAAGTTAGGAAAAGCCAAAATAGCTGTAGCCGCACATAAAAAGTTTGATTACTTCGGTGATAAAGTTGGTGAAGATTTTGATGCAGCAGATCTATTCTCAGGAACATCGGATCTTATAGTTTTTGGTCAAACTTATGTTAGCCATAGACCAGCAGTGAATGCCGATAATTTAGGTAGTATAGAAAAAATAGTAAGACAACATGGTGCCGCTATTGACAAACTATTGTCTCCTCAAGCAGGCCTAAGCGACTTACAAACTATAATCTACACATTCGTTAATGCTCAGAGTAAAGCTAAAGCTCTAGATTCTATCAATACTTTATCTTTCCTGAAATGGATGGCTAGCTCTAAGGTTTCTCCTCCTAAGCAGAAAAAGATACAGGATATCGCTTCAGCCAATGCAGCCACCATGGATGCTATGTTTTTATTAGTTTCAGAACTAATGAAAGCAAAAAATGAAGTCATAGCAGAGTTAGATCAAGCAGAAGGCGACATCACTGCTAACACAGGCGGTAAGCCCGGCGGAGAAGGTTATATTAGTACTAAAGATGCTGTGAAGCTCGTGCCCAGAGATCGTTGGACTCCGTTTAGAGCCGATTAAGACGCCTATACACCTATTTTTATCCAAAATCAATAAATATATATGCCGGTCCCGGAGCGGGACTGAGATATTAGAGATAAGGAGAAAATATCATGGCAGCAGTAACAAGAGTAAATCCCACAGCAGTAGCTCGTGGTACAATCCAGTACTTAAATCATCAAACAGTTTATAAAGTTGTTCTAAGCAACGCAGGTCTAGCAGTTATCGGATCCGACGCAGCCGCAGCTAAAGTAACTGATGCATTAGGTTCTTTCTGTTCAATCGTTCAAGTTAAGGCCAATGGTTCAGAACTTTACATGGTAGCAGATCGTCACAGCACCAACACTGACTCTGTAGCAAGTTTTATCGCTAAAGTTCTAGACACAGGTGCTTTCACAGTATCTGGTGGTGTAGCAACACTAAGCGATACCCAAACTGTAACTGTAACAGTTCCAACAGACCTAGAAGGTATGTAAAATCAATTTTTCCAGGGATGGGAAGATGGGGGCGGATTTATTCCGCCCTTTTTTTATTTCTGTAAATAGTAGCATATTATGGAACGTTACAGAATCATCTCATTAGTCGATATAACTAGAAGTCGTGCTTCTAGATCCGAAACTGATCGAATCAAAATTGGCCAACAGGCAAATTTCAACAGCCTTATACAGGCTATCGGTATCAGAGCAAATATAGATTGGGATAATGATCCAAAACAGTATGACGGTAGATATCCGGATCCGATAGAAGGTGCCGGTACATATTGGATCTGGGAATTTGTTACTGAGAGATATAGTGTATTCTTAAAAAACGATGACCCAGTTTATCTATTAAGAGAAGATATACACGGCGTTCCTGTAGTCGATCGGTTAAATAATACAGTTGATATTTCACCGTCAGTATTTCATACCAGAGGCGAAAAACAGAATATCTGGATTTCTAAAATCAACTGACTGTGATAAATAATTATTACAAAGGCACAAAATTAGGCATTCTTAACTTAGGCACATGTCCGGAGCGGACCTTGACTTAACATACAGGAGACTGCCTAAATGGCCACAGTGGTAGAACGTGTAGGTGTGCTTGAAACAAAAGTACAGCACATAGATGAAAAAATAGACGATCTTAAGGTAGGAGTCAAAGACATGCACGATTGTCTTGACCGTACTAGAGACACCTTAACAGACACACTCGCAGCTATGCGCAGCGAAGCTACTAGTCAGCACAATGAACTAGCAGGCAAGATAAAAGATCTTGAAAAACAAAAACAAAAGCTAATGACCTACGGTATGATTGGAATGGCATTTGTAGCAGGATTAGGATGGACCGGACAACTTAATATACAGACTATATTCAAGTTCTTTGGAGTATAAAATATACGCACTTAAATAAGGGTCATTAGACCCTTTTTTTATGGCCGATATTAGTAGGCGCTTAGAACATCTAGTAAGTTCTGCGCAGAAAAAATTAATCGAAACAAATCATATTCTTCCGATAAAAACGGAAGAAGGAATCCTTGTAGGAGATGTGCTAATAATCAGCGAAGGAAATATCAAACACATTAAGAAATTTAACGAAATGTTGTATGTCAATGTTTATCTAAATGCCGTGGCCATAAGAATAGCTAATTTATGTTCTAAGAATACTTCCTCGCTGCAGGCTCAGAAATTATACGAGTTAGATCAGGAATATGGTAAATGGTTTATAGATAGTCAAATATTAAGAGCACAATATCATAGGGCTTTAGAAAAAAAGAATTTTGATAAATCTGATACCCTATATTCTCGTTATTGTGAAAGTAGAGATCGTGCAGAAAAAGCTAAAAATCTTGCTAGAGCTTTGGCAGGAGAATGAATAAATATACAATAAATCTGGACCCTATATTATGAAGACCACAGACCTTTTTAAAATTAATAGATCAAGCCACAGGCTTAACGAAAGCATACTTAAAGCATTTGGCAAGCGGGTAAATCTAGAAGATTTTGACCTGCACCAGCTACAGGATGCACGTAATAAATTAAGAACACAATTGAGCCAGATGAGAGCAGAGTCTGGTTTTAATGAAAATCTAGAAAATGATGCTTACCATCAAGCACAGTGGATTCTAGATGCTATAAACAGTGAAATGTTAGATAGAGATGAATTCACTATCGAAGCAGATCAAATAGAAAATGAAGTCGTTGAAAATGCAGAATCCCAAGGAGAAGAAATGCAAAAAGTAACAGAAGGTGAGATCCAGCAAGCAAGTGCGATCGTTACCGCAAAAACAATGGTAGATAGAGTTGGTCGTTGGATTGAAGAACTTTCTGGTATGGAGAACGATACACTCCTACAGTTAGGTGATTCTATCCGTGACGAAATGGGTTCAGAGCAGGCTAAGAACTTTATTAGCGCAGTTGCTCCAGCTATTCAGCAAGCCTTAGAAAATCTAAAGACTACACGTGAAACATTAGCTACAGGTGTTCGCACACTAACAGGCGAAGAACAAGCAGCAGGTATGTTGGGTGCTGAACCAGAAGCAGGAGCCGAAGGCGATATGGCCGCTGCTGCCCCAGATGAAATGAATATGCCAGCTGAAGAGCCAGCCGCTCCAGAAGATGAATTCGCTGCTGCCGATGCTGCTGCGGGCGGAATTGAAGCAGCAGGTCGAGAGCAACGCGAGTCTATCGAATATCAAAGCCGACTATTGAAAGTATTGGCAGGCTAATGAGATTCTCGGACATCATCAATGCCGGTGACTTTTTACAGGTCAAAGAACTAGCGCCTACTACAGCACCGGCACCTGTGGGTGCTGCTGCTCCGACTACAGGACAACCAGCTCCTACAGGCGGCCAACCCGCAGGCGGAGTAAATCCTCAACAGGCTGCTATGATGGTCAAACAACGTGCTGAACAGAAAAAGCAGATTCAAGATCAGATAAAACAAACTGAACAACAATTAGCAGATCTAAGAAAACAATTAGCGAGTCTAGGATGAGATTTTTTGAGTTCCAAGGTGACGACGGCGTCGATAAATTTGTCATGGTTCTTCGTAACTATGTTGGTCGTGCATCATCAAAAAAAGCTCCGGCAAAACTAAATTGGAACGGACTCCAGCAGGTACTTAGAAGTATGGGTTTTGAAATATCTGCAGACTATGAAACATTTAAAGCCATGTATGATGCAAGCCCAGCTATACAAGGATTGGTTAAAAACTTTAATGATCAGGGCATTGAATTGAATGTGCCCGGAGCGCCAGACGAAGAACCAAAAGGTGATGGCACTAAAGGTCCAGAAGACAGCCAAGCAGCCGTAGATCAAACAGCAGCATCCGCAGCCGCCGGACAATTAGCCAAATCACAGGCTACACCCCAGATTTGACAAATTCAATTTAATCCTGTAATATATACAGGATGACAACATTTACACCACCCCCTTTCGTAGAACGGTTCCAATATAAGAACTGCACACAGATCAACGACCCTGTTACACGCAAGCGAGTTTATCTAACACCAGACGGAGAGAACTTACCATCTGTCACTACTATTCTAAGTGCTACCAAAGATATGACAGCACTCAACGAATGGAAGAAGAGGATAGGTGAAGAAAAAGCCAAACAGATTACCACAGAAGCCGCTGGAGTGGGTACAGCCATGCACAGTAACTTAGAAAGATTCATAGCCGGCATACAACGCCAGCCCGGAAATAATCCTGTGCATGTTCAAGCCAATGCCATGGCGGATGTAATTATACAAAATGGCCTAAGTGGTGTAAATGAAGTATGGGCAATGGAACAAAGTCTATACTATCCTGGCCTATATTCCGGAACTACTGATCTTGTAGGAGTCTATAAAGACAATCCTTCAGTAATGGACTATAAACAAACTAATAAGCCCAAGAAAGAAGAATGGGTTGAGGACTACAAGATACAGTTAGTGGCCTATATATTAGCACATAATGAAGTGTACGGAACAAACATCAAAGAAGGACATGTTTTCATGTGCTCTAGAAACTTTGAATATCAACAGTTTGATCTGTGGCCTAGCGATTTTAACAAATATCAAGATCTTTGGTTAGGTAAGGTAGAAGAATACTATACATTGAACGGATAAATACCCTATAGAAGAGGGTATTTCAATGGCTGTTGTTCAGATATCTAAAATACAAGTCCGCAGAGGACAAAAAAATACAGGTATAGGCGTTCCACAATTAAGCTCGGCAGAATTCGCTTGGGCTGTAGATACACAAGAACTGTTTATAGGTAACGGTGCTGTATCAGAAGGAGCTCCCTATGTTGGGAATACAAAGATCCTAACAGAGCACGATAATATATTAGAGTTAGCATCTAGCTATCAATTTGCTGAACCCGAACCCTCTATATCATTAAGCATTTATAGAAGTCTTCAAACTAAATTAGATGAGTATGTTTCTGTTTTAGATTTCGGCGCGGTTGGAGACGGAAATACTAATAATGTTTCAGCTTTTGAAAATGCTTTAAATCAACTATTTAGAAACGTTGATAATAAATTTAAAAAAGTTCTTTATGTTCCCAACGGAACTTATGTTATCAACGGAAACTTAAAAATTCCAAGCACAGCTATCATTCGTGGCGAAACTCGAGATGGTGCTGTATTACAAATAGGTTCCAGTAATATTGCATTTGTCGGCCCCAACGGCGAGGAAGTGTCTGAATTTACAAGTACCAATCGTCCAAAGAATATATCAGTGTCTAACCTTACCATAGATAGAAGCACCGGACTAACAGATATTACCGGAATAGCAGATTCAGTGTTTGAAGATGTTAAATGGATATCTGATTATGTATTAGGTGATGCTCCTGGGGTTATTTCAGAACAACCGGCTGCGGTACAATGGGAAAATAGTCTTCCTGGTACCAAGGTAACTGATATAACTTTTAGAAACTGTATTTGGGAGTCAAATCTATTAGCTGTTCGTTCAGACCAAATAACTGTAGATTCATCTAACCCTCCTAGATATGATACCTATATTAAGTTTGAAGGTTGCAAATTTTATATTGGACATACAGGAATTCTAATCAATGGCATTGCGAATCAAGGTAATCGATGGACTATCAACGATTGCCAATTTGAAGAAATAGCCGCTAGAGGTTTTATATCTGATCAAGGTATAGGAACAAAAATACAACGTTCTACCTTTATCAATTGCGGTAATGATACAAATACAGCAGCTAATCCAGTTACAGACATAATTTCATTCGGACAAGCTATAGAAAATATTGTAGTAAATTGTTCAACCAATAGACATCAGCAAGGTGGCTTCACTAGTGTAAGCACTAAAGGAGCCGAAGTAGAAGTATTCGGATCGAGCAGAACTAGTTTGATAGATATGAATCATTCTGTGATTTACCTATCAAATAGTTTTAGACCATTATCTGTTTTCAGCGCCTATAATCGATATACCTATATTGATTATGTGTTGAATCTAGGAGTTCATTCAAGAGCAGGACAGATAGTAATCATGACCCCGGATGATCAGGGAAGTATATCTTTCACTGATAATTACGCTTATTCAACACCATTCATAACTGACCCAGGAGGAGTACTTATGACAAATTTCCAATTCAACGTAGAGTTAAAAGATAACAACGGAGACAGTGGTTTGGAAACAATATTGTTGTCATATCAGAACCCTCTGGCTACTGGCGCCCTTGGAACTATTTCATACACAATAACCTACGGTGTTTGATCTCCACGGCACAGAGAGATTAACAGAATGGAAAAGGTTTAGAAGTAGTTTAGAAGTATCGACTCAGCCACTAGTTGAAGTCGCCGAACTCTGGAGCCGAGCTCCGTTCGTTAATCCATATCTAGATCCAAAAGATCCTACCAAATGGCCCGATCCGTGGCAATTGGTACTGGATTTGAAGTTGGACGACCTTGCTATCTGTCTCGGAATGCTTTATACTATTAAATTAACACAGCGGTTTATGGATACTGAATGCGAGATACATACGTCTATGCTACCTGAAGAGTTTAATAAAAAATTCTTTTTAGTAGTAGATAATTTGCACGTTTTAAACTACACGCCCAGGTCTGTAGATAGTTTAAACGTGCTAGACCACCTCCTGACAGACAAAATCTGGTCAGGCCACAAGTTGCCATAAATATCAGACTTCGAGAGACATAGATGATTACAGTAATAAAAAGAGACGGAAGCAAAGAACCACTACATATCGAAAAGTGGCAGGCACAAGTGGCGAAAGTTTGCAAGGGCATAGCAGACGTTAGCCAATCAATGATTGAGATCAAAGCACAATTACATTTTTACGATGGTATTACAACCAGAGAAGTCGATGGAATAACTTTACGTGCTATTGTAGATCTCATAGATGTAGAACATAATCCAGATGTTGGACATACCAATTATCAATATGTAGCAGGCAAGCAAAGACTTAGTATGTTGCGTAAAGATGTTTATGGAAGCTATGAACCTCCTCATCTTTTTGAGATAGTTAAAAGAAATATCGCGACAGGATTATATACTCCAGAACTTCTCGAATGGTATTCAGAAGACGACTGGAATAAAATGAATGAAATGATTGATCATGAGAAAGATGAACAATACTCTTATGCGGCAATCGAACAATTAATTGAAAAGTATCTAGTACGAAATCGTGCTACCAAAGAAATCTACGAAACACCACAAGTCAGATATATGATAGCGGCAGCAACTGTGTTCCATAAAGAAGAACCAAACACTGCTCGTATGCGTTACATAAAGGAATACTATAATGCTGCTAGTGATGGTCTTTTTACTCTTGCTACTCCTGTCCTTGCTGGCCTTGGCACTCCGACAAAACAATTTTCTTCTTGTGTTCTTATTAGGAGTGATGATGACCTGGATAGTATATTCGCTAGTGGTGAAATGATGGCCAAGTATGCCAGCAAACGTGCAGGCATTGGTTTAGAGATTGGCAGACTCCGTCCGTTAGGATCTCCTATTAGAGGCGGAGAAATCATGCACACGGGAATGATCCCATTTCTAAAGAAGTGGTTTGGCGATCTTAGATCGTGTAGTCAGGGAGGTATTCGTAATGCGTCAGCAACTGTATTCTATCCTATTTGGCATCATCAGTTTGACGATCTCATTGTTCTCAAGAACAACCAAGGTACAGAAGAAACTCGTGTAAGACACATGGACTACGGTGTGGTTCTGTCGGCTTTCTTCTGGAGAAGATTTAAAAACAAAGAAGATATAACATTCTTTGATCCAAACGAAGTTCCAGATTTGTATGAAGCTTTTTATAAAGACACAAGTCTATTTGAAGAGCTGTATGTAAAATATGAAAAGCGCAAGGACCTACGTAAAAAGGTCATGGCCGCTGAAGATGTTTTCAAGGGTGGTATTCTGAAAGAACGCACAGATACGGGTCGCATCTATTTGGTGTTTATTGATAATGTAATGAATCAAGGACCATTCGATCCTGAATATCATACGATATATCAGAGTAACCTGTGCTGTGAGATCCTATTACCCACACGTCCATTTAAACGACTCGACGACGCTGATGGTCGCATAGCGTTATGTACACTGGGATCTATCAACTGGGGAGCGTTCCGGAACCCAGAGGATATGCGTAGAGCCTGTAGGATTCTACAGCGTAGCCTGTGTAACATCCTTGATTATCAAGATTTCTTATCGATACAGAGCAAACTCAGTAACGATGAGATACAACCACTAGGTATTGGTGTTACTAATTTGGCCTACTGGCACGCCAAGCGTGGCCTCAAGTACGGTGAGAAAGAAGCACTAGCAGATGTAAAGTCATGGATGGAGCATCAGGCATATTATCTCACTGAAGCTACTGTGGAGTTGGCTAAAGAAAGAGGTCGCTGTAAAGATAGCGATCGAACAAGATACGGACAAGGAATATTTCCCTGGGAACTTCGATCTAAAGGAGTCGAGGAACTGACTAATTTTAAACCCGAGCTTGATTGGGAACCCTTACGTAAGGAGATGAAAGAGCATGGAGTACGAAATGCAACACTTATGGCCATTGCTCCTGTTGAATCTAGTTCTGTGGTTATCAACTCTACTAATGGCATTGAGATGCCTATGTCGCTTATCTCGACTAAAGAAAGCAAGGCTGGATCTTTCACACAAGTCGTACCAGAATATCACAAGTTAAAAAACAAGTATCAACAGATGTGGGATCAAACAGACTGTATTGGTTACATCAAGACTGCGGCTGTCCTTGCCGCTTACGTAGATCAAAGTATTAGTACCAATACTTTTTATAATCCTGCACACTTTCCAGAAAGAAAGGTACCTACTACATTGATTATAAAAAATCTTATGTTAGCTCATAAATGGGGAATTAAAACTTTCTACTATAGCCTAATTAATAAAGCAGGAGCCAAGCAGGAAGAAATCACACAGAGCAACGGATACTATGAACAATCAAATGGTTATCATATTGAACCTAGTGAATTACTAGAAGAAGACTGCGAGGCATGCAAACTATGAGTTTAGAACAATATAATTTAAAACACGACACCGACTATCTTAATCGCAAGATGTTTCTAGATCCACAAGGTCCAGTTACTATTCAACGATTTGAAGAAGTAAAATATAAAAAAATTGCAGACTTTGAAACAACTGCACGTGGTTTCTTCTGGGTACCGGAAGAAATTAGCCTAACAAAGGATGCACAAGATTTTAAGGATGCATCAGATGCAGTTAAACATATCTTCACTAGTAACCTGCTTAGGCAAACTGCTCTTGACAGCTTGCAAGGTCGCGGCCCAAGTCAAATCTTTACTCCGGTCATAAGCCTACCAGAATTAGAAGCCTTAGTCTATAACTGGACATTCTTTGAAACAAATATTCACAGTCGTAGTTATAGTCATATCATTCGCAATATCTACAATGTACCTAAGGAAGTGTTTAACACCATCCATAATACAACACCTATTGTTGATATGGCTTCAAGCATTGGCATGTACTATGAAAGATTGCACATGATCAATTGCCGAAAGGAGTTAGGCGAAAAGTTTGCTGAATATGAACACATTAAAGCAATTTGGCTAGCCTTGAATGCATCATACGGATTAGAAGCATTCCGATTCATGGTATCGTTTGCTACTAGTCTAGCAATGGTTGAGAATAAGATCTTTATCGGTAATGGTAACATTATCAGTCTAATTCTACAAGACGAACTGCTACACAAAGGGTGGACTGCTTGGATGATCAATCAAGTGGTTAAAGAAGATCCTAGATTCGCTCAAGCCAAAATAGATTGCGAAGCAGAAGTCTATCAAATGTATATGGACGTAATCCGTGAAGAAAAAGAATGGGCAGAATATCTCTTCCAGAAAGGACCAGTGATTGGTTTAAATGCTAATATTCTTAGAGACTTTGTTGATTATACAGCTTCATTGGCATTAAAAGAAATTGGTATCAAGTATAATCATCCTGCTCCTAAAACTACTCCGATTCCGTGGTTTAATAAGCACAGTGATACTAGTAAAAAACAAACAGCACTACAAGAAAATGAAAGCACCAATTATGTTATTGGTGTGATGAGTGAAAATATTGACTACGATGCTTTGCCGGCTATATAATTATGAACTATAAAGCACAATATAAAATGCGCAGTCCTTTTGATTCTTGGAAAAATGCCAATTCATTTGGTAGCGAGTCTGCTGCCATAGCCGAAGCACTAAGACAAAAAAGAAAAGGCGCATTATTAGTTCGTGTTGTAGATAGTAAAGGTAAAGTAGTTTATTCAGCATAGAAAGGACAGATATGAGAGCGGTTGTATGGAGCAAATATCACTGTCCCTATTGTGATCAAGCAAAGATGCTTTTAAAACAAAAAGGCATTACATTTGAAGAGCGCAAAATAGGTGACGGTTTTAGTAGAGAAGATTTGTTAGAAGCAGTGCCCGGAGCGAGAACAGTACCACAGATTTTTTTAGATGATAAATTGATCGGTGGTTATACAGAGTTAGTTAAATTTTTTGAACAAGAAAGCCAAGGTTATGGCGACGGAAGGATATAATGTTAATCGATAAAGGTTTAAGCGAAGGAACTGTGGTAACAATAAAACTAGTCAATGGTGAAGAAATTATGGCTAGATTTTTAGAAGAAACTGCTACTGGATACAAGGTGTCAAAGCCTTTAACTCTAAGCGCAGGGCCAAAAGGACTAGGAATGGTTCCTTTTTTATTCACCGCTGATCCTGAAAAAAATATAGTTCTTGACAAAGCATCGGTTATGGTCATTGTACCCACTGAAACTGAATTTGCCAATCAATATACACAAGGTACCACTGGTATCGCTATGGTAGGTTAATATGCCAGGTGTGAGCAGAGTAGGAACTGATAAAGCAGGCGGTACAATCGTTGGCAATCTAGCACCTACAGTATTTGTCAATGGCTCGCCCGTCGCTGTAAAGGGTGCAGCGGTAGCAGGTCATGGTAGATCCCCACATTCCGGCCCTACAATGAGTGGTAGCAGCGGCACAGTCAAGGCCAATGGTATTCCTATCTGCAGGGCAGGTGATGCTGCTACTTGCGGACATGCGGCTTCCGGGAGCGGAAACGTTATAGCAGGTTAATATGATAAAATTATTTTGGAAAATATTAGGCTTCCTATCTTTAGGTATGGCCTACATTGGTGTTATTACTCCCGGTATTCCCTACAGCCCCTTTATTGTTTTTGCAGCATATTGTTTTGCCAAGGGATCGCCTAAAATGCATGCCTGGTTATATAATCATAAATTATTTGGGCCTTTCCTCACTAATTGGGGAGAGAAACGTGTATTCCCTACAAAAATGAAATACTTCATGCTGTTCATGATGAGTACTAGCTTGGTTACCATGTACATAACTAATGTATCAACCAAGGGCATCATCTATACAGCTATCTTTATGTTCTTCGTAGCAGTATGGGCTTGGAGATTCCCTGGTTCTGTAGCAGAGTTTGATCGCAGAAAAGCTAACGGAGAAAAAATAGGATGGCTCAAGTAGATTATCACATTCACAAACTATTCCCAACACCAGTTTATAGAAGTAAAGTTAATATTGATGTATTGACTTATCATAAATTAGCTACCGATAATCTAGAATGGGAGACCGAAGATAATTACGGTGGCGCAATTATAACTCATAAGGAAACTAAGGAAAGACATATTTTAAATCTTCCTCAGTTTGCCGGACTTAAAAAACAAGTACAGAATCATATAGAAACTTTTGCATTTAACGTTTTAGAAGTGCAAAAAGACATTAGATGGGAAATTACCACATCGTGGGTTAATCAAGTAGTAAAGGGCGGATATAGTTCTATGCATACTCACGCCAACAGTCTTATAAGCGGAGTATTATATCTCAGCTGCGACGAAAAGACTGGAGGATTAGCCTTTCATAAAGATGTAGGTTACCAACGATTATGGCATGATACCATTAGGTTAGATTTTGACAAAATAACCGATTATACCTCTGATGCGAGTGTGTTTGTACCCGCAGTAAATGACATATTAATTTTTCCTAGTATTCTTGCTCATAGTGTTCTGATCAACGAGTCTGATCTGGTAAGATATAGTTTGGCCTTTAATGCGTTTCCGAAAGGTGTATTTGGTCGAGGCGGTAATAGTGAATTAACTTTATGAATTACAATCTTACTCCATTATTTGCTATTCCGCTGTATCGATCTAATATCGATATCGATGCCAAAGAAATCGAATTTATTAAATCTCAAAAGTTTGTTCGTATGCCAGCAAATAATGGAAGTTATTCTGAAAATAAAAAAATTTTAGATTCCGAAGAACTTATTTCTCTTCAAAAAAGAATACAGGCACACATAGATCATTTTGTTCATACGATATTAGATTGTGACGACCAATTAAATTTTGTGATACAAAATAGTTGGGTTAATCAACACAGTAAGAATGATTTTGCTGGTTCGCATAGACACTCTAATAGTATTATCAGCGGAGTATATTATCTCGATGTTAATGAAAACAGCGGGTCTATAGTTTTTCAAAAAGATAAAAGTTATTACAATCTTTGGACAGATACTATAGAAATCGGTTTCAATTATCAGAAACATCAAAATCAAGATAGGTTAAACATTTTTAATTCTGATGCTTGGGGCATATGTCCGCAGCCGGGTGATCTTGTATTATTTCCTAGTCTTTTATATCACTCAGTGACCGATAACCAAAGCGACGATATTAGATACAGTTTAGCTTTTAATGTATTTCCTAAGGGTGATTTTGGAGATCATATCAATCATTTACAGATTAAATGAAAAAAATAACATTAGAACAATTAATTGACATTGCATTTGCACATGAAGAAGGTGATCCCATTGATTGGGGAGTTTTTAAAAATGGACAAGAACAGGCTATGCGAATGATCGGTGCCAGTGTTCTTGAAATGTTCGATCAAGAAGAAATAACAGATGAACAAAAACTAATCATGTTAGCAACTATAACCAAATTAACCACTGAAAACATGATTTTACATTCAAAGCTCTTGACACTTAGCAAAAAAGATAGTTAAATAACGGTATTGTTGTAATTCCTTCAAAGTGAAGGCATTCTGGACGCGGGTTCGACTCCCGCCTGGTCCACCATAAAGGGATTGTATGGATGACGATCTAACTCACCTAGGAATAGGTATAATTGTAGTTCTCATAGTATTTGCGTTAGTCCTTTTATGATGGGCCAGTCATGGTTTCGACAGGGTGAGATAATGGAGACGGCAACACGGTAATGCGAAAACCGTAGGGTTGGGGGAACTCGGCCGAAGAAGCAAAAAACGTAAATGCAAACGCAGATACATTCGACTTTACAGCAATGAGCTTTACTGGTAACACTGTTGCCAATGACAGCAAATTTGCTCTAGCAGCCTAAGAAACTGCAGGTCCGGGGCAGCTATGCCTTGTTAACCAAAATAGTAGAGCGGCTTTCGGGCCGCTCTTTCTTTTTTGATATTGATTTTTCCTATGATCGTTATTAAAAAATATTTAGGAAAAACCTATTGATTTTGTATTTTAATAGGATATATAATATACACATAGAACAGTAGTTCTTAGAAGTTTTCAACACACACAAGGAGAAGATATGAAAACAGTTGGACATAAATTAGAAAAATTTGCCGTGACAGGCGTTAACCCAGGTAGTGATAATTTTTTCACAATTGATGAAAATTCATTTACTGGTAAGTGGAAAGTAATCGTTTACTATCCAAAGGACTTCACATTCGTATGCCCAACAGAGATTGTTGCTTACGATAAGTTGTTCCAAGACTTTGCCGACCGCGATGCAGTATTGCTCACAGGTTCGACAGACAATGAGTTCTGCAAACTTGCATGGCAGGCCGCTCACGAAGATCTTAAGAAGATCAAGCATATTCAGTTCGCTGATACACAGCGCGGTGAATTGAGCCTGATCGAGCAGTTGGGCGTATTCTATGCACCAGCAGGCGCCGCACTTCGTGCAACTTTTATCGTTGATCCAGATAACGTTATTCAACACGTTACTGTTAATAACTTAAATGTTGGTCGTTCATCAGACGAGACACTGCGTATTCTTGACGCACTACAAACAGGCGAGAAGTGTGCCTGCAATCGTTCAGTCGGTGGCGAGACACTGTAAGGAGAATATATGACCGGTGAAACTATTGAACAGAAGATAAAGAAATATCATTATCGCTTAGAACTGTTACGAACGGTAGCGCCGGTCATAATCATTACCTTACAAGTAGTAATTTTATATAAAATCTTTTGGGGGTAATAAAATGAGTTATAGAGAACAGTTTGAATATTTGAAAAGATGGCATTGCCCAACTTGTAATGGACACGGAGACAAAAAATGACCCAATGGGTAGATCAACTTAAAGATACTATTCCTGATTATGCCAAAGACACACGTCTTAACATTGATGCAGTAGTTAAGCGTTCAACGCTACCTCAGGAAGAAGCAGAAGCAGTGGCATTGGCTGCGGCATTTGCTACAGGCAATACAAAACTTTGGACTTGGATGCAGAGTCAAATCGCGGATCAGAAAGAAGCAGAAGCTGCGATCACTGCTGCTAGTCTAATGGCCATGAACAACGTTTGGTATCCCTATGTTGAAATGGCTGAAGATACTAATCTCAGCGGATTGCCTCCGCAGTTGAGAATGAATGCTATCACAACACATGGTGGCACTACACAGGCCCGCTTTGAAGCGTATGCATTATCAGCTAGTATTGTTGGCAAATGTCATTTCTGTGTTAAGGCGCACTACGAAACACTCAAGAAGGAAGGCTACACAGTAGAACAACTTCGCGATATTGGACGTATTGCCGCAGTAATTACCGCAGTAGCTAGAGTACTGAACAGCTAAATCGAACGTAGTTTATCTTACAGCCCGGTTTAGCCGGGCTGTCTTTTTTGCCGAGATAACTAATAGACAGCCGGAGAAGATTTATGCTTACAACAGAGTTAAAATTAAAAGACAAATTCAAATTGGAATTCAAAGAATGTTTCTATAGAAATGGTATTAATCTAGAAGCGGACATTTTGGATCATGATAAATCTTTTGGAGAACTGCCCGAAGCGGCTAAAAAATTGTATTTTAGAATAGGAACAGGTCCATATAATTATGCATATCCTGCCGGAACAGCGTGGAACAGTCTAGAACCAACTTTGGACAATCGTTTTGAAATAAAAAAAGAAGTAGTTGAAAAACCAAACAACTATGTATGTTTTAAACTTCCTCAACATGAACGTCGTCTTTGGCAACAGGGATATCCTGTATATTTTGGTTATTTTTCTAAGGATGGTCCTATTGAAATTGAAGTGGATCAACAGATAGCCGATATACTCAGAAAAGATTTCGACTGATTGACAACCTCCAAACTCGATGCTATAATATTAGTATTGTTTAACAGTTTGGAGGTTTCTCTTGAGTATGCACCTCGAAGGCCCGTGGTTATCTACTACAGGTAAAAAGAAAGGCAAACCCAAATTTCGTAACGCCGAACAAGCAAGAAAGGCTCGAGAATTGGACGAATCTTGGAAAGAACTAGTCAAGAAATGGGGCTTAGAAGCTGACGAGCGCAAACGCAAACGTGCCATGTCTGCTCCTACGCTGAAAACACAATCTCAACCCTATCGTCGCGATACCGGACCAAAAATTCCTAGTCTAAACAATGGTATAGACTCTGGTCCTGCATTAAAAACCCCAGACAAAATTTATACTGGTACCAAAATTAAAGGTATCGGTACCATGCACAAGTCAAATGCTGTTCCGATCTTTTCGGACGAAGAAGCAGTAGATATTGCCAAAATGCGTCGATAATTACCGGTTTTCGTGCTATAATAGGGAAAGTATGCTATATAAAAATACGTTTCGCAAAGAAACTAAGATAGTAGGTCCGAAGTATGTCAAAAGCTGAAAAGGATCCGCGAGTCTTGGCCTATGAGAAACCCGTGAGATTCGGGCGGTCAAGGCTCCAAAGGCACACAAGTTATGAGATTGTGCGTCCAATGGAGACAACTACACGAACCCAGGGTTCTTTTATTGAGCCTCGTGAAGTTTACTCCCTTAATGTAATGTCACAGTAAACCGTGACACCAAATGAAAGGAGGACTTATGGAAAAGTCAATTAAATTTTTAACCTGTCTTGTTGGTTTGTTTTTTCTTGCATACAGTTTTAATGCTCTGACAAAAAACAAATTTGAAAAGCTCAAAGAAGACAACGCATTATATTCTCAGGATGTGGTGTCTATCAAAACCAGAGAGCGTCAATTGGATTGTCTAGCTATGAATATCTATCGTGAAGCTGGACACGAACCTTTTGAAGGCAAGGTCGCAGTGGCACAGGTTACTCTTAACAGAGTCGCTCACCCTGCATTCCCCAAAGATGTATGCGGAGTCGTACATCAAAAGACTGTGGTAATGGAGAAAGTTGTTTGCCAATTTAGTTGGCACTGCGATTCTGCTACAAAACTCAAGCCAGTGAACAAGGAGGCCTATAATGAAAGTTACGCTGTTGCTAAAAAAGTTCTTTTGGAAAACTTCCGATTGGACATTCTCAAAGATGCTTTATATTATCATGCCACCTATATCGACCCTAGATGGGGTCTTGAAAAGATCGGCAAAATAGGACAACATATTTTTTATCGTGGAAAAGAAAGGAACCAGTATGCCAAACTTTGAACTTAACAATTTCAAGGATTTTGTTCAAAATAAAATCAGTCACATCTCTGCAGAGACCTTTGGGTGGTTGGCAGTGATTACATTGCACGCCAGCACTATTCCCAGTCTACTAGCCGTAATGGCAGGATTGACTGACAGACTGCCTGCGGTGGATTTGGTTTTATTGGTCTGGGGCGGACTTTCTTTGCTGTTTGTCAAGGCTGCGGTGCAGAAAGATATGTTGAATGTGATTACCATTGGTTTTGGATTTATCATCCAGGCAATAATGATGGCTTTGATCTTTTTCAAATAAATTGGTAATTTCCAACATTGACAGGACCTTCGGGTCCTGTTATACTTTATATTGTCGTAATTCCCAAACAGAAAGGCAAATATGAAAAAGGCATTAGTAGTTGGATTGATGGCAGCGGCTATTACTGGTTGCTCGTCTATGAAGGGCATCGAAGAACGTAAGACCTACGCACAACCGAGCTGGTATCAAGACTGTGCTCAGGCTGGCACCGAAGGTTGGTTCTGGTGGTCAAAAGAATTTGCATACGCCTGCGGTGCCGGTGAGTCAATTCATGCTCAGGCCGCAGAAGAACAAATGTATGCTATTGCAATGAATAACTTCGCTAAACGTATTAACAGTGAAGTGAACAGCAATACAGAAATCATTTTCGACAACGATAAGAAAAAGACTTTCACTAAAATTTCTTACGTGGTAAGAGATACTACTATCCGTGAGCACATCAATCGTGAAGTAGGTCATTTTACTATGAATGGTCGTCATTATACCTTTGTGCGTTTGAAGATGCCTAAGTCTGTATTTGATCAATTGATTACCGAAGCCAAAGAGCAGAAAGCGTCACGATAATGAAAGCGGCTATTTTGGCCGTTTCATTGTTAGCGGCCGGATGCAGTTCTGCACCAAAAGTAGTAGCTGAAAAACCTCAGTACTGCCATACCTATCAGACTATTGAAACTGAAAATAGAGAGCAGGTTAACAGTAGAGTCAGAGTAGAATGTACAGACGATCAAGTAGAACGTCTTACTGCCCGAAGATTAGGTATGAGTCCGTTCTGCGGCGAGTTTACATATTATATGCAAATTGGAGGACGTAATGTTCAACGCAAAGGTATCAGCTGCCAAAAGCCTGACGGTAGTTGGGAAATTGTTAATACCATTGGTCATATCGTTCAGTAGTCCAGTCAAGGCGAACGGTACAGATAATCCTAGATTCTTCGATTATCGAGGCGGCGACTTTGTCAATCATATGATCGATTTTAGTTTTGGTTGGTTCAAAACTTTAGATGCACAGGAAAAGGCCGCACACAATCAGGCTGTAACACACGCTGTGATGTTTGCAGAAAATGGCCAGGTAGTGCGTTGGTTTCAAAACAAGGCCAGTGGTATTGCAGTGCCTATGATGACTTGGCCTACTGGTTCTGGTTATTGCAGAAGGATTCATATGCAGGTCATTGCATATGATGTAGAGAAAACAATGACGCAGACCGCCTGTTTTGAAAATGCGCATAATAATTGGAGATGGTTGGTCGATAAATATTAATTCAATGAAAATAAATTTAAGTGATAAAATTATAGCCTGGTTGGCGTTATTCAGCGGATTGACAGTATCCGCTGTGGCCATTTACTATTCGGTGGCAGGCCTTGTGGCGATTTTTTCTGCGGCTGTAATACCTATTATTGTTATGGGTGTGGCATTAGAAATCAGCAAGTTATCTGCAACCGTTTGGTTAAAACAAAATTGGACTCGTGCTCCAAATTTTATTAGAGGATATCTACTGGCCGCTATCGCTATCCTTATGTTGATTACCTCAATGGGTATTTTTGGTTTTCTAAGTAAAGCACACAGTGATCAAAGTTTAGTAAGTGGTGATGTTCAAAGCAAGATAGCCATCTATGATGAAAAGATTAGAACCGCAAAGGAAAATATAGATGCAAATCGCAAAGCACTCAAACAAATGGATGAGGCAGTGGACCAAGTTATGGGTCGAAGTCAAGATGAAAAAGGTGCGGACAAGGCAGTTGCGCTACGTAGAGCACAGGCCAAAGAACGCACTAGATTACTTTCTGAAATTACAGCCGAACAGAAAGTTATTGCCCAACTTAGTGAAGAACGGGCACCCATCGCCGCCGAAGTACGGAAGGTCGAAGCAGAAGTTGGCCCGATAAAGTATATTGCTAATTTTATCTACGGTGATAATCCAGATGCTAATATTTTAGAAAAAGCAGTAACGTGGGTGATTATTATCATTGTTATAGTATTTGATCCTCTGGCTGTGATTTTATTGTTAGCCAGTCAGTATAGTTTTGCCTGGTTCAGACAACAAAAAGAAGAAGCTCCTCAAGAACAAAAACAAATAGAAGAGGAATCACAGCCCATTAAAGAAATGGCCAGTGACGTTTATGAAATGGAAACTGCACATCTTTCACAAGGTCCTGTGGTAACAAATGGATTATGGCCATTTCCTAGTCATATCGGTCAAAAATCAGAAGAAGTCAAAGACGAAGATTTTAAGTTTCTTGCAGAGGATAAGGATCTATATCCAGAAGGAAAACCCTGGGAAGAAAAGTCCTCCGATGAAATGAGAGACGAATATGATTTTTCTCAAGGTACAGTTGGAGCCGTTATTCAAAAACCAACTGAAGACTCTGACCTCGATAAATGGAATAAGATGATAGAAGAGGCTGAAAAGGCTGTTGTAGAAGAAAAAGAAGAAAATGAAATTTTTGAAACTGCACATCAAAAAGAAAAAGATGCTATGGCGAAGTGGAAGGCAGAAAATCCTGACAGCTCGTTGAAGATGCAGAGAAAACTTTTGGATAGAGGTGTTATTGATAAATTACCCTGGGAACAATATCTAGAGCCTAAGCCTGATTTTGTCAATGAAGAAGATGAAGCAGCAGTAGAAGCTGCCAAATGGGCACAAGAGCAATTGGAAAAAACCAATTCCAAAAAAAAAGACAGTGACCTGGATGGAGAAACAGGGCGCTCTACAGATCAAGAAATCCAAGGAAATTTGAGCGGCTACAAACAGAATGCTGAGCAAAATGAAAAAACTCTTTGGAATCGCATACAAGAAAGTAAAAAATGACAGACCATGTTATATTGGTAACTGACCCAGATGACATACAGATTGACGGTATTAGGATTTTACTGGTAGATCTAAATGTAGATCAGAATCAGACAGTATCAGATTCATTGGCAAGGGCAGAAGGGTTTGGAAACATAATTACCTATATTTGGCGCACAGGTGATTCAGTTGATTGGCTTTTGGATAAAAAACATAAGAGCGAATTAATAATTTTTAATGCAGACAGTGAAAATGATATTATAATAGGCTATATGGCCGCACAGAAATATTCCTACTATTTCGGCACACTGAAAAATTTATCAATGGCCAATTCTAGGAATATATACAATGCAGATGATGTTACACAAATTATAAATTTAACACAATAAAACAAAAATGGATATAATCAAAGGTTCAAAAGTATTTGTCAAAGAGCACGAGAACATCAATCAGGCTCTACGCAGGTTCAAAAAGAAAGTAGAAGAATCTGGTGTGCTAGATACACTTCGAAAGAAAGAATTCTATGAGAAACCAACCACTGAGCGCAAACGCAAGAAATCAGCAGCTAAAGCACGTTGGGTAAAGAAACTCAAAGAACAACAACTTCCTCCAAAACAGTTCTAAGAAAGGTAAAGTATGCGTATCGAAGATGAAGTCAAGCTAGACTTCCGTGATGTGCTGATCAGACCTAAGCGATCCACTCTGGCTAGTCGTAAAGAAGTAGATCTCACGAGAACCTATAAATTTAAACACAGCGGCAGTGAATGGTCGGGAGTGCCTATCATGGCATCTAATATGGATGGTGTGGGCACTGTGGCCATGGCAAGAACTCTATACGACCATAGAATGTTCACCTGTTTGATAAAATCCTATGACGAAGATAATATTTTTGATCTAGTCACAGAGATTGGCGGAAATTATTTGGCAGTCAGCACAGGCACCACTGCTAATGACTTCCGTAGATTAAGTAGAATTATCAACGCATATCCTGAAATACATTTTATCTGTATTGATGTTGCTAATGGATACAGCGAAACGTTTGGTGACTATGTAGCAGATGTAAGAGATGCCTGGCCAGACAAAACTATTATCGCCGGTAATGTGGTTACCGCGGATATGACACAGGAGTTAATTTTACGTGGCGCAGATATTGTGAAAGTGGGCATTGGCCCTGGTAGCGTTTGCACTACTCGTTTGCAAACTGGTGTGGGCTACCCACAGCTTAGTGCTATTATTGAATGTGCCGATGCCGCTCACGGTCTTGGCGCTCATATTATTGCTGATGGTGGATGTGTTTGCCCTGGTGATGTTGCTAAGGCTTTCGGCGCTGGTGCGGACTTTGTGATGCTGGGCGGTATGCTAGCAGGACATGACGAAGGCGGTGGAGAGGTCAATGATGGCAAGGTTATGTTCTACGGTATGAGTTCAGACACTGCTATGGAAAAACATCACGGTGGCGTAGCAGCATATAGGTCTTCCGAAGGTAGGACAGTCGAAGTCAATTATAAAGGACCAGTACAGAAAACAGTGTTGGATCTTTTGGGCGGACTGCGAAGTACCTGTACTTATGTGGGTGCTCCTAGTCTCAAACAATTGAGCAAATGCACTACCTTTATCCGTGTCAATAGACAGATCAATGATGTATTCGTAAAATAAACTTGCTGAATCGTCTTAAAGAAAGTATAATAAGTTATGAATACAGATATTATGATAGATATGGAGACTCTAGATGTTCTCCCTACAGCTACAATTTTAACAATTGGCGCTGTGAAATTCGACCCATTTGGTGATGATGTTAGAGAGCCCAGCTGTGAAAAATTCTATGTAAAAGTTGATCTAGATAGCTGTGATAGTCTGGGTTGCACAGTAAGTCAAGCAACATTAGATTGGTGGTCACAGCAGTCGAAGGCGGCTCAGGATGAAGCATTTGATCCTAACGGACGCATCCCTATCACTGATGCTATGAATCAACTGTACAAATTTTGCTGGGGCGCAAAACGTGTTTGGAGTCACGGTGCAGGATTTGATGTGATCATCTGTGAAAATTTATTTAGAAAAATTGGGAAAGCTATTCCTTGGCAGTTCTGGGAAGTTAGAGATACTAGAACATTATTTGATCTAGGTATAGATCCAAAACGGCCTCCTGTGCTAAAACATCACGCACTAGAAGATGCCTGGAATCAGGCAGTTGGGGTACAAAATATTTTTAAAACCCTTAGAACTGCTAGTTCCGGCCTAAACGGCAAATTGTTTATGCCATTGGCTAACCAAAGATAAATAAAAACAGTAAATTGTACCAAAGGGCAATTTACAGGGCATAGAGCCCAAATTAGATCTTACTTTATAAGGAGATATTATGTCTAAGATCATCGGTATTGACCTCGGCACCACCAATTCCTGCGTGGCTATCGTCGAAAATGGAACTTCCAAAGTAATCGAAAATTCTGAAGGTGCAAGAACTACACCTAGTATCGTTGCCTATACTGGAGATGAAATTCTCGTAGGAGCGTCTGCTAAACGACAATCGATTACCAATCCTAAAAACACAATCTATGCAGCCAAGCGTCTAATTGGACG
>JACCDG011866055.1_pt1 | contig 146849 bp, 131 predicted proteins | sample 7442471 | NCBI WGS metagenome assembly JACCDG01 (sample SAMN15323444, study PRJNA562643) | freshwater metagenome | isolation source: river surface water | place: USA:Blue River Watershed | collected 2017-08-17 | reverse complement strand
TGCTTACGTCCCATTGTGTGTCCTCTAGATCATTGCATGTGCTTCTTGGCAAATCTGCCACCAGTCGTCCATTTCTGGAAACACTGATAAAAAGTCTGTGCCTCTACGCTCATCGTGTTGCGTAAAGAACTTATAAAAATTTGCTCGTGCTTTTAATACTTCTTCTTCACTTAACTTACTGCCCGCTTTCATCCATTCTAGGTTGCGGCGTGCTTTATCAATCTCAAAATCCTTAAAGCCTCTATAGTCAATGTACTGCTCGTTGGCAGCATTAAGTTCCATAAAAGCAATTGCTTCTTCTAAATAGTCCTGATACCATTCTGGCATTACTTGTATGCACTGCCAATGTGGTGCTCGTAATAACGGAATATCAAACCAGATACGCTGTTTAGGACGTATTTCATAGTCTGGGTGTTTGTGTCCACCGTTATCAGGCACTGGTATGTATTTAATGCCTTGGCGATCTTTAGCAAATTCTTCGCGGAGCTCTAGTATAAACTGTAGCCATTCGCGGAAGCTGGTTAAGCTAAGTGCATTAAATGTATTAATAAATGTAATAGTAGTGTTATCTGTTTCGCGTAGTACACGCAATACATTCTTCTTTAGTACTTCAAAGTCCATGCCGTTACGCATGTACTCTGCTTGCTTACCATAACCATCACAGCTAACGAACACAGCAAAGTTCTTACAAGCCGGTGCTACATACCAGTTGTTCCCACTGTTTGGATTAAACTTTTGTGGGTCTTGCCAAATTTGAATCTTTTCTAGTCTCTGTAGCGATTCAATAAACTTGTCCATTAGCTGTGGCTTTGGTGGAACCATGTTTGATGTTACACTCATTTCTAGCCATGCGTTAGGATTAGCATACACATAGTCTAGTACTTTAAAAGTGTTAACGTCCATAAGTGGCTCGCCGCCAGTCATACGGAACACTTCTAGATTCTTATATAACTCGGGCCACCATTTCCAAAATGCTTCTACATAAGGATTTTCATCCTGTGCTACACGCAAGGGCATTAGTCCTGCACGAGCTAAACTTTCTGTGTTGTTATGCTCGCCACCTACAATCTGATAAGGACCGAAATCTTTTACTTCTTGATGCCAGCTGGTGCTTAGGTGTGGACTGCAATAGCTACACTTAAAGTTACAGGCTTGATTAAAGTTAACTTCTACATAGCGGGGATTAATATTACCTTGCCAACCTGCTGCCCGAATATCTTCTTTAGCGTTCTGTGCCCAGTACTCGCCGCTACGGTAAACACGATCACTGCGTCCGCCTACATCTTCAATGCGCCAGCAATAACTACAACCAGCAGGACGTTTGCCTTCCAGCATTTCTCTGCGCTGTTCTTTTTTCTCAGATGTGTTGTGTAGCGCACTAGGATTAACCTTTAGTTCTTCTAGGTCAATCTTATGGGTAGGTGGATGATAGCAACTGTGCGTCATGCCATTGGTCAAGTGCATAGATACCTGCGCCCACTTTGCATAGCACATAGTAGGACTGATAGCATCTAGCTCTTGTTGTGCCGCATCGGCTGCTTGTTCGTATATACTGCTCATGCAGGAACCTCATCACCGGTATTAGCAAAATACACACGGCCGGACTTTACATCTGATAAAGCTAAAGCAACTGTTTTGTTTGCGTACTCTACTGTATTACTTGCATCAAGTCCGCCAGGGCAAATACCTAATGCATTAATACCGTCGGCCGCGGCTGCATATATTATTTGATGTTCTAATGCTCGTAACATTCTGTAGGCTAACAATTCCATTCCGTGTTCTTTTAATACAGCAATACTACTAGTAATAAAAATAAACTTTGATTGTTTAAACGCTTCAACTAGGTAAGTTTTAAATAACAACACCGAGTCCATATGCTTATACATAGGCTTTAGTGTGTAGTCGCGATGAAACTCTGGATGATAGTTTAAAAACGGTGTCATGAAGCCACCGGCTACATGCTGATTAAAAATAATCAGATCTGGTTGTACGCGATCCTTAACAAACTCTTTAGGATTGTTGTAATCAACTGTGTCGCGGCCATATGCAAATACTGTATGGCCAGCAGATTCTAATGCGGCTTTTAGAGCTTGCGCAAAAGGACTTGTTGAACCAAACAACCATACTATCACTGCAATAGGCCTTTTTCTAGCAGTTCTTGAATCTGCTTTTCGCGAATCATTACACCCCATCGACGTGGGTTCACATAAGTCTTTTTAAAGAACTTACACATTTGTGGATTTGGATCAAACAGCATCATTTCATTGATACCTTCGTTGAGCTCTTTGCCTAGATCGCATACAGCATTATACAACATTTCTTTGCTCCATGCAACCTTTGTATAACGACAAACTGTATCCCCGGGAAACTGTGGAGCGATTTCTTTATTGAAATAATCCTTGAACCATTCGTAATCTGCAATTTGGTTTGTGTCCCAATCTGTGAGTACAGTTAGCTTGCATCCTAAACGTGCGCCGTAAATAGCCCATAGACCATTTTCAACGTCACTGCCAATGTTACACCAAGTTTGTAATCTATTGTAGTTGCCCCACCAAATCTTGTCTTTGAACTCATCGGCACGCACACGCTTGCCCTGGTCTAGGCTCATCTTTACGCCTTCGCGGAATCCTGCACGAAAAGCCTGGAATGGGCTTGCTGTTTGATGCACTTCACTAAATGTATCGTTAAGCTGAATATAGTTTAGCTTCCAGCAAAACTCCATGCCCTCACCATCAGTAGCAGCTTCGTGGGTGTTCATTTGTAGTGTATACTCTTTGGGCCAGCATTTGAGTCCGCCATTGCCGTACACAAGACCGTTTAATAAGTTCTTAGCGTTCCAGCTAAAGATGCTTTCGCTAATATTGTTGCCATCGTGGTCTGTATCGGGTACATCTAGTACCTGCTCAAAGAAGTCATCCATAACGATGTTATCACCGTCTACAGTAATAAAGCGTTCTGTTTCACTTTGGCGAGCGCACTCTTTATGGGCAGCATCAAATCCTTTAACGCCGTGTACACGTTTTGCCCAAGGCACTTTGTTGAGTAGATCGGCCCAGTTTTCTTCTGCGTTGGGCTCATCATAGGAGATATAGAAGATGTCTAGTTCAGTAACATCAATTTTGGCCATATGTGTGTCCTGTAATTAAGTACGCACATATTTATCAAATACTTTTGTGGTGTAGATACTACATTGGCTATAGTCTGAATCGGTGTTTATTACGATTTCTTCTGATGTAATCAAATTTGCTAGACTAATATTAATTGTCTTAAGCATAAAATGAGGATCGTTATCCGCAGTAATATAAAATTTTAAAATCTTTTTCCCGCGGGCAACCATATTGCTGGGTTCAACATCTGCATATTTTTTAATTAAATTTTTATGAGCTGTTACAACCAAAGCTGTTGCTGTAAGTTTACATTTGATATCATAGTTACTTGCTTTAGCCCTAGACACTAATGTTAAGAATTCTTCTTCGGCAGCAACGTATTGACTTTCAACAGATCTACTCTCAATACTATACAAGTTATCTACCAGCGGATCTTGCTTTACGTAAAATAAGTTATGATTCTTCCCCTTGAGAATCTCTACTTGCTCTTGTGTAAACTCATGCTTGTTAGTCCAGTGTGGCAACACTTCAGTGTCGGTGTCTGTGGTAACACACAGAATTGATCCAGCATCGTCAAAGTAAACTGTTGCAGGCTTTTTAAGATTAGCTCTAATCAATGCACCAGCTGTGCCGCCGGCTGCTTCCTTGGCTGCTAAGAAACGCTGACGTCTTAGCTCTGCTTCAGATTCCATAATCTTGCTCCATTTGTTTTATCATGTCTGCGGTAATCCAATCTTTCTCAACATAGTGGAAAGGCAGTGTTTGTTGAAAATTGCCAATCTTAAAGTCAGTGTAACTATTATAATACGTAGGCAATGTATCAGTCCAGTGTTCGCTTATACGACTGGTAGGTACATTTTGTACGTGGCTTTTCATGTGTACAAAAGTTGGTACTGCATCAATGTTTTCTCGGGTACACTCATGTTCGATGCCTAACAGTTGCATTGCTAGTGCAAACGCAACATCACCGCTGAGCCAGTCAGGTTTGCCTTCTGGCATATACTTGTAAAAGAAACGCTGCCAATGCTGGAATACAATTTCTGTCATAGCAAACAATTCACTGGCTAGTTCACTTTTCTTAAAATAAAAGAACGCTGTATATACGTTAGGCAAATTGTTTTTTACAAAGTATTCGCGGTAGTAGTTACTGCTAACAGTTTCTCCGCGGAAGGTACGCACCTTAGTAGTAGCCCATACATCACGCTGTGCTAGTATATCCCACCAGTGACTTACGTCTGTGGGAAAGATCATATCAGTGTCTAATATAACTGTTTCATCATACGGAGTCATGTACAAGTACTTCCACTTGTTGTTGATCTTCCACTCTGCATCTGCTGCATCATCCTGCCAGGGAATGTCAACTATGTAATCAAATACTTGTTTGTGTTTACTAGTAATTAACTTTTTAGTTTCTGCATCCACACACACAGTTAAATTGTTAACAGTGCTTTGAGTAAGTTTTAAGTTAAGCGCAAGGGCATAAGCCTGTTGGAGATAATCCACAGACTCGGTATTTTGCGCAATAACTATATAACCTCTACTCATTTTACTCCGCTAGCCAATACAATCTTACAAATATGTTCTAGTCGTTCAATGTGTTCCATAGCACGCCAAGGACTAGTATCAATGCTAACAACACCATGGCCTTTAATACCTACGATGTCATATGCAATGTTACCCTCACTGTCAAGCTGTAAATTCTCATGACACTTGACAGCTAGTTCTTCGCTGATCGGTGGTACATCTGGTACATTGGGTGCTACTCTCGTATACCGTCCTAGTTCTGGAAAGTCTTTTACTAGCTCTGCAAGTTCAATACCGGCGTGCATGGCTGCTACACAATAGGTAGGATGCAGGTGCATTACTACTCGCACATCGTTGCTGTGTTGGCCCATTTCTTTTTGTAAACCAAAGTGTAAGGGAATTTCTCCACTAGGCTTTAGGTTAGCACTAATGTCCGAGTAAAACACTTCTTCCCACCCATACTGTGTAAAAGGCGGGGCAGCATAAGGAACACGATTAATCTGAATCTTCTTAAACTGATCGGGCTGTAGTGTTTGCTTACGTACACCACTAGGTGTAATATAAAAATGATTACGGTCATGATGGCGAATACTTACATTGCCATCTCTGCTGGTAATCCAATTACGCCTATAGGCTTCTACTAGTGTATCACAAATCGTTTCTAACATAATTTAACATGTCCTCGCTTATTCGGTTAATGGCCCATTTGTTCATTACGTGCAAGTCAACGCCACTCCACTTTGTTAACATAAAGTCCCCCGGGCTACGAGGCTTTTCTAAATACATAATTAGTGTATGATCATCTACAGCACTGTGGATGTCATCGGTATCAAATGTTTTGTATAATGTAGTAGGTAACTGTGGTATGCCTCTATCCTGAAACCCACTCATCATGTGCGCCGCAATACTAAAACTGTAATCGTTACGATACAGTGTACCATTCCATTTATAAAGATCTTTGTAGTATTGAGGATTGTTTCTAACATGCTTTACACAATTAAAGAAACTTTCTACATATGGTGTTTTACGGAAATAAACTACTGTGGCCCAGTACATTGTAACACCAAAGTCATTTAGTCGATTTAGTGTAGGATCTTTGCGCTCATACATTATGTCTTGATAGCGCCAATTCAACATTAGTTCTTCGTTGTGGCCCCAACATTGATTTAGTGTGTCACTGAGTATTAAGTAGTCAACGTCTAGCAGTATAGTTTCTTCGTATGGACTTAGATCATACGCATCACAGCGATTAACATTATAGAAACTTAACGGTTTAGCAGTGTGACTAGTATCTTTGTATATACGAGTATTTGCTATTTTAAATTCTTTGTCTTTTTCGACGACAATGATATTATTAATTGCTTGATTGATTACTTTTTTACCTAGGCTTTTTTCTGCATAGTCTAAGCTAGCAGGGTCAGTAACCACAGTAATATTTTTAATGCCTAAGTGACGCTGAATTAAAAAGCTGTTGACTACAGCTAATTTAAAGTAATCTATTTCAGCATTGTTGTGGGCAAACATAATGATGCCACGATCATTATTTGCCTTCTTCATTGAGATCTAATACCTTGTGTACTTTGCGTGACTTGCGTAGTTTTTCGTATTCTGCATAGTAGTCGTTGGTTACTTCAAAATAACGACTGAGTATTTCATCGTAAAAACTTTTTACATCAATTTTAATTGGATTCTTATAGATATCTAATAGCACTGCATCAGATTGTTTTTCTTCTAGCAATAGCTTACAAAAGTTTATCAATTCCATATTGATAGTAAAAGTGCCTCCGTTGACACTGTAACTAAGTAGGCTTTGGGTTTTGGCTCGCAGGGCCGCTTGCTGATTATTAAGTGTTACCCTATAATTGGCAAATTCTAATGCTTGAGTTAATCTTGCGCTCATATCAATATTTACAAATAAAAAAAGCCAGCTACCTAAGTAACTGGCTTTTTGTTCAACACTTTAGAAAACAGACTCAAAAGTCTGCCATATTACTTAGGCTGTGTAGCTACGCCTTCAGCTGGCTTACCGCCACCTGCTGATTCAGCTGGTGCAGTTGCATTTGCTGTAGCAAGTGCTTCATTTGCTGCTGGACCAGCGGCTTCTGTTACTGCTGGTGCTGGTGCAGGTGCTGGCTCGTTTTTAGTGCAAGCTGCTAGACCTAAAAGTGCAGTGGCTACTGCGATTGTTGTGAACATCTTCATAGATTGATTCTCCTTTATGTTCTTCACGATATACTTATATCGTAAAAAAGCCAGTTACCGAAGTAACTGGCTTTTTGGTTTAACTAAGAGGTTAGTTATTATGAACCGCTAATTGCGCCGGCTGATACAGTTGGTGCTGTAAAGCTAAATCCAGAACCGTTAGCATTTGGTTGTACGCGGCGAGCGTTTAGAGTTAATGTACCGTCAATGTAGTCGTTGTTATAACTATCGTCGCCTGTACCAGGTACACCGTCAGAACCTACGCCACTACCGGAAGCGTGAGGGTCATACCAAGTGGCTTTTAATGTAACCACAGTTGGGTCAGTTGTACTATTAACCTTGCCTTCTAACTTAAAGTAGTTAGATGCATATGAACCCGAACCATACTTGATGTATAACTGTTGGTATGATGTAGTTAGTTCGTAGAATCCTAAACCTGCACTTGTACCGGTTGCACCACTGCTTGATGTGTTATCGTGTGTAACAATAACGTCACCCATAGCACTTAGCAAGTTAGTCCAATCGGTGTTCTGAGTAGTACTACTACCACCTGAACGACTTGAGCTGAAACCAATCTTGCCGCCCCCGTTAAAGAACGCACGGCAAGCTGCTTCACTACCCCAAGTAAAAGTTGTTTCTTCTGTTAATGTTGTATACCAAGTTGTTGTTCTTGTAGCACTAGCATCAGTTGATGTTGTTGTGCTTGCTGGGCTGAATCTATTATCCCAGCAATCCTTGATGTTTAACATTAGGTTGTTCCAAGTTGTTGCACTTACTGTATCAGATGTTGTTACGTCAGTGCCAACGCCTGTGCGAACTGTTTGACCTAAAAATGCACATAACGCCTGGACTTCGTCCTGTAGTCGTTTAAAACCACCTGTGGCATTATCTGCGTAAATTAATCCACCTGCACTAGCAGCGGTAAGAGCTGTGCCACCCTGGCCGTAACCGAACGTACTAGACGCGGTATAAGTCCCTAGTGTAACATCTTGTGCTGTGCCAAGTAGATTGTTAACATTTGTTCTAGCATTATTGAAATCACCTGCTTGAACAGTGTCAGTACCGGCTACGACTTGCGTCATATTAGTGCCGCCTGTTATTGTGACTGTTGCGCCTGATGGCATGTTGTTCTCCTAAAATCTTTACTATATTTATTAAAGTATAACAGCTTCTACTACACCATCGCCAGCATCTGCTTTTGATTCCAATGCTATAGCAAACACATCACTGGAATGCGGAACGCCTGCTGTAGCACGGCCATTAGTTGAAGCAATTAGTCTATCACCCTTGTTGACTACACCAGTAACCTTTACCGGTACTCGTCCTTTTAGCGCAATGTAAGTTCCGCCTTCTAATTCACTGTTCATCATGTAAGCTGGATGAGCTGATACTACACCGATAGCACGTTGGCCAAATCCCGAAGAAGCTGTTACTTCTGCGGCTCCGCCAACTACCATAACTGTACCAACTTCGTAGTCTGTGTCTGCAAGATATTTTTCTGCTAAGTCAGCGTATCGTGCTGTGGTTGCTGTTGCTGTAACAACACCAGCACTAAAGTTACCACTACCATCGCGTGCTACAACTTTATTAGCTGTGTTAGCAGATGTTGCGTCAACTGCAATGTCATCTGCGTTAGCAATAATATAGCTACCTGCGCCTACTGCTAGTGTTACTGCACCACTGGTTCCACCGCCTGTTAGGCCTGCGCCTGCTGTTACGCTCTCAATGTCGCCTGCAAGTGTTTGCCACGAAACAACACCTGAACCATTAATTACAAGTGCTTGTCCGTTTGTACCTCTGCTTGAAGGCAATGTAAAGTTTGTTGCACCGCTACCAATTGTAACGTTACTGGTTACAGTTAAGTTAGCAAAGTACCCGTTTAGGATCGGACTACCAGTTGTACCTAAATCAGCTGTGCTAAAATTAATTACATCAGCTATTGTAATGTTGTTTGCATACACATGGTCAACATATGACGATGAGTTACCTAACGTTACTGTACCAGCTGGTAACACACTGCCTGATGTGCCGTTACCTAAATATACTGTACCTGTATGCAGATCAGCAAATCTAAATGATGAACTACCTAAGCTAAAGCTGTTATTTGTAGTAGGCACGTAGCCGCGGCCTGTATGAATAACATTATTAGCCGAAACGTTAGAACCATCACTGCCAACGCTACCTGTGTTAATAACATATGCAGCATCAGCGCGATATGCACGGTCAGTTAATGCTAACGAAGTTGTGTCATATTCGGATCTTAAATTTAGACCCGGATAAATTGTTGAACCAATACCACCTGAAGCAACTAGTTCTGTATAATAGTTAATGCTTTCGCCTTCTGTTGGGCTTGATGTATTCTGTACAGTGAACGAACCATGGTCACTAAAGATAGCCATGATTGTTTCTTTACCACCTGCTGTAGTTGTAGTACCTTGGTTGATAGAACCGTTTGCAGAATCATTAACATATGTTAGGGCTAGAACAGCGCGGTCAACACCACTGCTATCTTTGAGGAAAATGTTACGAATCTTTGTACCATAATTGCTTGGGGAGCCAATATTGGTAGTGCTACTATATGAGTTTGTTACTTCGCCTGCATAGCTGGCTACTTTAAAGCTAACGCCGTCATGAACGTATAATTTGTCGTTCTTAGTATCAAAGAACGCTGTGCCACCAGTTAAGCTAGATGTGGGCTCTGTTGAATCTACTACAATGTTTGTAGCACGTTTCCAACGACTTCCGTCCCAAACCTTTAGTAGGCTCTCTGCTTTATCATACCAAAGCTGACCTTCTAGCACTGTGCTAGTTGAAGGTGCTGTGGTACCAGCAAAATTTTCTAAGTGACGAATACTATTGCGAACAAAGTATTCACCGTAGTTAGAAACGTTGCGCCCAACTAATGCTAAGGCGTATGTGGTTTGATCAACTGTACCGTCTGCTACGGATACCGTTAAACTACCATCTGAATTTGTAACTGTATATGGCATATTCTATTTCCCCAAATTAACTTAACTGTACCCTAACAGTATAAATTATTTCAATTATTCTGTTTTGTGATTTCTGGACAGGGTGGAAAATCACGTGAGTCAACATATTGCTTGTATTAATTGGTTCTTCAGCTGTGGTATCACGTGGATAACTGAATAGTGCCAATTCGTCAAATACATAAAGACCTTCGTTAGAAGTGCTATCATCCCACAGATCTTGGTCACCTGGTTCAGCATACCCCAAAGTACATGTTACTTTAATATCAGTATAGCTTGGCCCAGGAATAACTTCAATTTTATCTGTTAGCGTATTAGCAGAAACAATTTTTTCATATGTTCTGCTGTAAAGTGTTGCGCCGCTTTCGTAGGCTTCACTTACACGCGGTGTTTTATAAACTACGCGACCGCTAGTATCAACACTGGTTGCACCGTTGCCAAATGCCATATAGTGAATATATGCACCAGATGCATTATTCAAAGCATTTGCAACGATGTTAGCCATGTTGCCGTAGTGAATAGCATTGCGCTTATTAATAAGCTCTTCGCCGGTTTCTTTGTCACGGATAAGAATATGCCCACTCATGCTTAAACCAGCATAATCGTTGGGCTGTTCGTCTATCTCGCGACTAGGTTCCATGCTATTCTCACTCTTTTGGTCTTCTGTTGACATAATACGTTTATTTATCACTTTTTTTAAACTCATTTTAATTATTAGATATTATGTATGAATTTCATCAAGCTAGTTACGTTTGCAAAGTCAGCGTTAGCCTGGTCAGTTAAACTGATAGCTGTTTGTCCGCTAATTGTAGCTTCGTCAAAGCCTGCTGAGTCCCATCCAATAGTATCGTATGGTGTAGGATCGTTATAACGAACGCCAATTTCTAACCAAACGTTAGAAGCAGGGTTTAAGTGATTAAATGTTTCTGTTTCTGCGCCATTTAATACCTCAACGTCTACACTGTTTCCTAGTAGATCAGTAATAATCCAGTCCTGCGCTGTTGTTCCTGCACTACCACGTGTCAATAGACTTAGTGTGTTTCCTACTTTTCGTTCATATAGAACACGTTCAGTACCGACCCAGATAACGCCAGGTAAACCAGGTTTTGGATCTGGCAATACACTAGCATCTTCTACAGTAATCTCAGTTGAATAACTGTATGCATTTGCTGTTAGTTTTGTTTGGCTACCATCTAGCACACGCAAGTATTCTGTGTTTCCAAATAGATTTTGGTGAATCTGGAATGTTACATTGCTTGCAGTGCTATTAATTGGTGTTGACGCAACCACAGTGTTACTATTACCAATTGGATAAATGCTGGTTGTTACACGCATGATCAAACTTTCAAGCGGATCAAACAGTGCTAGCTCTTCTGGACGCTCTTCACCGTAGAGAATCTTCTTGAACGTTGCACCATCGAAGCCTTCGTAGGTTGTATCATTTCTACGTAGTGTGATATTACCTTGTGTTGCTTCGTTGAAGATACCTTCGTAATTAACAACTTCAATGTTTTGATCAAAACCTACTGTATCCCATGGGTCAGTATCGTAACCAAAGTTAGTTAATAGATCAGTAGTTGAGTCAAAGCCTTCAACAAACTTAGTGAATACGTTTGCATCTAGTGTGTCGCCGCGGAATCCGCCGCCAACCTTTTCCTTAACTAGTGCAAGTGTAATGTCTAAGTTACCACTGTTGACAACATCGTACATCAATGTAGCATTTGTTGTGATTGAGGTATTTGAACCAGCAAACACTACACCGGTGTATGTTTGGCTACTATGGCTGCTAACTTCAGCTTCAAATGCCGCACGTACTACAGGATCAAACTTGAAGATACGATCTACTGCTCTTAGGTAACTGTTGGCACTTACTTCAGCATTACTCATGCTGTTAATATTAGCCAAGTTCCAAGCAATACTTTCGTTGTACGTTGTTGTGTTTGCATTGAAACCAAACTGTGTTAACTGCCAGTTAGTTCTATCAAATACAAGTTTAGTATTACTGTGTCTAAATGGTAGCAGAGCCTTGTTTGTTATGCTGTAATAATTTGCATAACGTGGATCGTTTGCCATGATAGTTGCATCATCTGCATCAAAGTCGTCGAGTACTCTAATAGTACCTGTGCTTCTATCTGCATATGGAGGCTTATCAAAGTCACTGATGCTGTTCTGACCAATGTATTCAATTGGTGCACGCTTGCCGTCCTTATACTCACGAATCTTCGCAGTATATGGTTTGACTTCGTTCATGTACTCGATGACTTTATCAAAGTTATCTGGTTTGAATCCAACGCTCGGAATCAAGTCTTCTTCTTCTTTTTCAATATAGATATATGAAGTCTTGAACGCCCAACTTAGTTGTCTTTGTTCTGCATAAGCATACTTTAGCATTTCAAAGAACACGGAGTTCCAGTGTTCATTATTTGCAAACACTGTGTTTACTAGTGCAGTTAAGAACTTGCGAAGTTCGTTAGACATTTCTGTTGTGGTATCATCACCATACAATCTGTCTGACAATTTTACTGTTTCATTCTTAATAGCAATTAGCTTATACTCGTCAGTGGATGCAACATACATCCAAAGCTGATGACGTGAACCAACCGGATCGTTAACTTGTACAACTGTACCATCGTTAACATTCTTGTAAATTTCAAGTTCACTCACACTTGCTACGTTAAACACTGGCTTGTAACTACTGTTATATCTAATCTTAGTATTTGTAGCTAGGTCGATGCGTTCAACGGCATACCATGTTACACGCTGTACATAGTTTAGTGTTGCAGGAAGATCTGCATCCCATCCGCTGTAATTTGATTCTAGCTGAGTATCAGCTAAAATTTCATTAACTGCGGCACGTAGAACACGTCTTGCTTCCTTGATATCCTTGAACATTGTTTGACGAGGACGGAAAGCAATACCATAACGCTCAACTTCGCTGAGCAGTGGATCAGGTACAACCTGTCCAATAGCATTTTCAGCACACAAGCTGTCAATCAACTTGTCTGTTAAATGCTCAGGTACATAGCTGTTATTGTCACCTTCACGCATTAACTTCCATGCAGTATGCTTCATTCCTTCTGGATTTAAGTTTCTGCTTAGATTAATTTGAATAATGTTTTCATCTTCACGTAAGTTAGATGCTACATTACTTAGAACAAATGCATTGCTGCTGACAAAGTTAACTAGGTTAATACCGTAACCGACTGGGTTAGCAATATAACGTGCAACTGTTAGAACGTCTAGTTTTCTGCCTACGTTGGTTAAGCGATCGTCTAGCTTACTGCGGTTTTGTACCCAGTAGTAGAAGTACTGCTCATATTTCTGTTCAGCTTCGTTCCAGTGTCTTTCTGTTACGTATCTATCAACCCAACGCGGTGTGCCATCGCCTGTCCAGTTCTGTGGCAGAACTTTGCTTTCTACCCACTCGCAGACTGTGACTGTACTACCAGGGAATGTGCGCCCCCAGTTTAGCCAACGCTCGCGGTTTGAACCCTGTTCGTACCACATATAACGTAGTGTGCTGGTATCCCACCAAACTTTACCAATGTTGTTGCGACCAAAGCTGGTGCGAGCATTGTTATAGCTTACAGGGTCTTGCTCTGTAATGAAATGAATTTCATTACGCATGAATCCAGGTAGTACACCTTTGAACGGATCCCAAACATGTAAGTCAAATTCCTTATCACCTTCGGTGCGATCGTACACTAGCGCATTCTTAACATATTCAACATCAACTAGTGGCTCTTGAATTCTAACCGGTGTTACGTTAGCATTATCAAAGAACGCCCAACCATTGTTGCTATAGTTATCTACCCATGCCTTAGGGAAATCTGTTAGGTCAAGAGCGCCTGTTACAGGATTTAATAGCTGTGCTTCGTTAGCAAAACGTTGACTTTGGAATACATATGTGTTATTGTACTGCTTAGATGCGTTAAGTGTAACACGACCTCCAAAGATTGTTTGTAAGTCGTATCTGTACACTTCGCCAGTAAACAATAAGTTACCAATATCACCAGTACCTGATTCGCTGAAGCGGCCATCGTTTGGAATTAGATCAGCTGTGTTGTTTTCTAATGCGCCAGTTAAATCTACAAACTTATTGTTTGCAGATGTATCTTCTGTAACATCGCCTGGAATGCCATTCTCAGGATCAACAAGATCATCTGTCAGATAAGTCTTGATATCTTCTGATGGTGGCTTACCACCATTGACATTTGTACCGGGTACAATTTTATCAGCTGTACCGGGCCAGCCCCATTCGTCAATTGTATTAACGCAAAGTAGACTTAGAACCTGCGGTGCTTCAATTGCACCGTTACTGCCAATTAGTTCTGCTTGCTGTTCTAGTGTTAGCGCACCAAATGCACCAGTTTCGTACAGGCTATTAATCGTAGAATCAATTTCTGCTTCTGTTGGGTTTGGTGTGCTGATTGTTGCTTGAATACACAGCATACCAGTGTTATAGTCACCAACAGGAATACCTAGCTTATCTAAGAAGCCCGGATTGTTAGTGTCAATGTTAACACCAGGATACTTAGGTGATACAAGGTTCAGACGTCCTACACCAGGGCCAACAGGATCTACTTCAAATCTAATATCGTCTGGGCTATAACCTGCGCCGGTTAGCGCATTGTTTAGCATAGTCGCTAGTGCATCAGGAACATCAACTTCAGATACAATTTCTGGTAGACCTAAGGCTTCACGTGCTGTACTCTTTTCTGAGCAGTCGGGTACGTCTTGTGATGTAATAAACACCCTTGCACCAGTACCACCGCCAAGCTCTAGCGGATTAACATAATTGCCGTAGTCTGGGCTTAGAGGATTTAGATCAATTGAGAATTGCTTACTCAACTTCTGGCCGCCGATCTCTACGTATGTTAGAGGATCATAACCGCCCGGTGTGCCTTTGTACTCAACAAATGTTCTAGATCTAGAATCAAATCGTACTTCACGGAACCCAACCCAATCCGGATGCTTGTTAATATTATAAGGCGATCCTTTATAAACAGGATGGTCTGGACCGTATTGTGTGTTATCACGAATTGGGTCAGCATAACCTAGAATGTTATCCGGTAATGGACTGTTACCTAAATACTCAAAATCGTATTCTAGCGGAATACCCATTGTTAAGTCTGCTGGGAAGATCTTATATAGACCGCGGTCAATAATCTTTAGACTTGTAATAGCGCCTTCGCCATCTACACCGGTAACAACAAACTTGGCTACACGAACTGGGCCAGCTGCACTGCTGAAACCTTCGACAAATGCATTTGCAACAGCATCACTAGGATTACCTGATTTAATAAAGTCGGGTGATAGTGCAACCTTAGCAGATAGCACAGCATCCACTCTGCCAACTCTTGGATCAACTACTTCTGTCATACCGCGTGAGCTAAATGGCTCTACAACAGATACTTCAACATTGCTTAGAGCTGCAATATTTGCTGAGAACGAAGAGTTAGCATTACCAAAGAACGCATCCTTAATAGTCATCTGATTAGATGCAGTATTAATTGATGTGATCAAGAATACCTTATTGTTTAGTAAGTTAGCTGTAGCATTTGTAGTATCACACAGCACTGTTACATAACCAGGTTGTTGTGCTAGTGTAATAATGCTTGGATCTGTGGTAATAGTTACTTCGTCATTACGTGCAGATACATTACCAGTTGTGATAACTGGACTTAGTGTTAGGTTAGCACTGTCTGTGTATACATTACCAAATGTTACGCTGTTAGCAGTTACTCTAAAGAACTTTTCTTTAAGTTCAATAATACCGCCAGGCAGTTCGCTTGAAATCTGCGCAAGTACTATTGCATTTCTGTAATAAGTACCAGATGGGTTAGCAGCATCTAACGTAATATAGCTCTGACTTGCTTGACCACCAGTATCAACAACACTGATTGTTGGTGGCTCTGCGATGTCGTAGCCAACGCCATAGTTTAGCATTTGAATTTGATCGATGCCGCCGTTAGCATTAAGCTGAGTAACAATAGCACTTGCACCAATACCAGGTGTAGTACCGTCGCCAATGATAACCTTAAGGTTGGCTGCATTAGTGTAACCAACACCTGGCTCATCAATACAAATTGTAGTTAGAGGGCCAATGGTGCTGTTAACAGGAGTACCGCCAACTAGTCTTAGACGATCGCCAATGCGATATCCTTTACCACCAGTTGCATATACACTTGTTGTTGTGTTGCTGATGTTCTGTGAAGGAACAAATGCACCGTCAGTGGTTGTTGTTCCAACTGTAACATCATCGTTCAAGTTGATTAAGTCACCATCATCGTTCTTATAATAGCGAGAATAAGTCTTAGGTTCAAAAATGTCGTCTTCGGCATTGTAAGAACTTGTTACAACCAACGAAACATCAGTGTTACTGATTGTCTGAGAAGTATTTCTTTGCTGCTCGAAACCACGAACGATGTGGAAGTCTGCTACTTGTTTGTAGCGGCCGCCTGCACAACCGTTCTTAACAGCGAAGCCTGCGTCAGTACATGACTTAATCTTCAACTGATTAGTTGCTGTATCAATTAGTGCCTTAACACCCATGTTAGCACAGTTAATTTGTGCTGCAATATCTTTGATTGATGAACCTGGACGTTTGATAATCTTTCTATCGTTAATGAAGAATTCTGAATTATCATCGACGCTTAACAAATCTTCATCGCTGATAGTTGCACTAGGTGTAGGTCTTGCAATAGGAGCAACTGCTGACTGTCCTGCACGAACATACGCACCAGTGTCATCAAGCCCTAGCGGTGTAATGTTAATTGTAGGTACTGCTGAGAATTGAATCTCGTCGTCATCAATTGGTAAAAATTCCCATGGCACAGGAACACTTGGGCCTAGATTGTCGTAGTTAACTGGAGGATTGCCGCCACCTGAACCACCACCTGAACCACCACCTGAACCTGGGGGTACACCTACGCCCGGTACAAAGTCAACACCGTCGCCTAAATCTGGTATTAGTGTAACTGTATCCATACCGCGTTGGCCTGGAATTACACCACCAATTTGTTCATTGCTATATGATGTGCCGCCAATACGATCAACTATACTTGATGTGCCGTTAACATCAAATCCTGTTCTTCCTGCAACTGGACCAGTCTGTACAACGTTACGAATAGCTGTTGAACCATCTGGCAGGTAATATGTTGACGAAATCTTAGTTGGTTGATAAACAACGCCACGCATAGTCTTATCAAGACTTGCTGCAACGCTGCGGAACCATGGTTCGTTTTGAATGTTTACGCTGTTTAGTGGACGTGGTGTTCTTGAAACTACTTCTAGCTTCTTAGCTAATGGAATAACAAAACCACCAGTAACACGTTGACTTGTTGCGTTAACATATCTATCACTGCGTAGTGGAATTTGGAAACCATAACGCTGAGGGCCTACTACTCGAGTATTTGAGTTAATAGCCTTAAATGTAGTTGGCATAAAGTTATAACCAGTTAGCGATGGATTTGAATAACCGCTAAAGTTTTTCTTTGTACCAAAAATAGATTCCCAAATAGCTTTCATGCCGCCGCCGATAGCGCCAAACACGTCACCGACAAGATCAGCGGCTCCGCCTGCTACTGATGATAGTGTACCAAAAACGTCGTTGGCTGCACCACCGATGGTTCTACCAACATCACCAAAGAATCCGCCGTCATTGCCTCCACCTGTTAGTAGACTTTGAGTTTCAGCTGACAGTCTTGTAATCAATGCGCCGTCACCTGCACTAGTAAATCCAGATGTTTGAATACCTGCTAGTGTTGCAGACGTATCCAGCATGCCGGGTGTAACCAATGATGTGCTTGATGTAAGTATAGCATCGCCGGTAATGCCGGTTGCACCAGTGCCAGTGAAGCCGTAGCTAGTTGTAAATCCACCTGTTGAAATTGGGTTGTAGAGCGGGCTATCAAATGACATTGGCACAGTTACTACTCTGTCGCCGCCTCCGCCGCCGCCTCCGCCAGGTGTTGTAGTACTACCGGTATCTGTACCACCTGTAGTTGTACCACCTGTGGTTGTGGTACCTGTGGTTGTAGTACCTGTACTTCCTGTGCTAGCATTTGGATCAACATAGCCTGGATCGCCTGGACACAATCTACCAGTAAATTCTACTGGTACGAATGCACTTGCACCTGGTGGCTGTACTTCAAGTTTAAATGTACCACCCTTCTTGTTATTACCAAAGATACCACGCATGAAGTAGTACTTGCCTGCTTCAAGCGAAACTGTGCCTTGTGTTGATGCAGGTGGGTGTAAGCCGCCGTTGGCTACAACTGCGTTAGTCCAGTTGTAGTTTCTCTTGTCATCAGGTCTATGACCATCTTGCTTGTATTTTTCTAACAACGGCAATGTATCGTCTATGTCGGACACCCATACCCATGACGCATCGTCTGATGTTGTTTTAAATGTATGAGTACCTGTAGCAGATGCTTTGTAATAACCCTTAAATTCATAAGTGCAGAATTCCTGCATTGAACCAATATCGACAGTAGTTGCTTGTGTACTTACTTCCATACCACCGTTGGCATTAGCACTGTTTGGATCTGCTGTCTTACCGCTATAGCCTTTTTGGTTCTTGTATGTTGGGTGGGCCATATATGGATAATAAATGTTGTCGCCTTGATTACGAATTGGACCTTTAGAACCGTTACCAAAGTAACCGTCATCTTTACCAGGTGATTTTTTACCAAACAATCCGCCAAAGCTCAAGCCTAAGAACTTGTTGTTCTTAGTTTTAGCATCGCTGAACACATACTTGTCAATGATAGCGCCGTCTTTGAAACTACGTGAACCACGAGTTGCATTTTCGCATCCTGGTGGTGGAGGTGGTTCAACCACACGCTCGTAGCGTTTTGTAAAGTTAATAGCTAGTCGGTATGTACCAACTGTGTTACCAACACCCTTGTGTACAGTTACTCGCACATACTCGCCCTTGCGGCAATCAATTCTACGAGAAATAAATCCGTAACCTGCTACGCCAACAGAATTACCAGCTGGACCTTTAGCTAAAGGTGCAAGGTCTGCATTAAATGTCGCAGGATTAGCGTATACTTGTTCTGTATCGATATACCATGCTTCGTTTACTGCTGGTACAAATGAGCGCCCAAATCCAGGAACAATATCAATGCCATAGACACCAATTTGCTCACCGTCATCAACGTTTTTATTACTGCCCGTTGAGCTAGTGTCAATAACAACTTGCACGCCCTTTGTAAATGCTTCATCTTCGGCTTGCTCAATGGTTAGACCATTTGCTAGCGTACCCGCAGAGCTAAAATCAAAGAATACCATGAACGGATTGTTACCAACAATCCTGTAGACAAATGTCTCATTTATCTGGGATTCTTTGGTTGATTTAGCGGCTTTATCTTTTTCTGTTTCTAGTCCTAGTACTTCTTCAGAATCTCGTAAGAAGCAAGGAATATTTGATGCGTCAACATTTACTTCTGGAATTGGAATGTTTGACTGATCGATGTCACACTGTGTTGGTAGACCTGCTAGAGCACCACCGTGAATAATTGGAGCAGGTGGTGTGTTGTCGCCTGCGCCGCCTACAGCTGGTACATCATCTACAGAAGGAATGTTCTGCGGATCAAAGCCTCTACCAAATCCAGTGCCTAGTCCTGGGGGTGTTCCTGAGCCAGTTGGTACTGTTGTTGAAGTGCCGCCTGTGGCTTCATTCTCATCGTCATCACCAGTTGAGCCACCGACTGCTGGAGTTGTTGGATCAAATGCATTCCACGGATTATTTGCGTCACCGTATTGAGGATTGAAGCCTGGGTCTGTTGGCAGTAGTGTTGCATCAGTTACACCATTCTTCCAACCTTTTCCGCCCCAGCCAGTGTCTGGAATTGGGCGACGTAGTACTGCGTCAAATGGCAACTCAGTTAAGCGAATATACTTAACTCGTGTTACTGTACCTTCATAGTCTCTGTAAATCGGTGTTGGGTTACCGTTGCTGTCAACATTTCTATAATCGTATCCAACTAACTGATTTACATATGTATGTGGCTCAGTCCAGAAGCATGCAACGAAGATTTCTTCAGGACGTAATCCTGTTACTGCTGGATTGCTATAATCAGCAGGTGGAACAACGCTGTATGAGTAAGTTGGATCTGCTGTATTAATAACAGGGGCTAATTTGAAATCCGCACTGTATTTGAAACGTTGCTGTCTTGTTGTCCAGCCGTTTACACTTCTACCTGGATATGCGCCAGCAGTGGTTACAGGGCTACGACTTGAGTTTGGTCTGTGACCGTCATTCTCAATATAGTAGCCGCGGCCAAAGCCCCAATATGTAGGAGCGTCATTTGCACCAATCAGCGATCCTGGTCCTCTTGTATCTGGCGTCCACTGTCCTGGTGTTAGACCTGGAGTCCACATCAAGAATGTATTCATACCGTTGCCATTAACTTGTATGCGAGTTTCTGCGTCGTTTAGTGTACTCAACGCACCCATCATTAATGGTTGTGGTAAGTTTGCAAAGTTAATTTCAGCATCACTACCGTTACCAGTTACTCTAGCAAATGGTTCTGGAATTAACTGCTTACCAACATACCAGGCAGGCTCAACTGGCGGAATAGTAATAGTATATGAGTTTGGATTAGCTGATACAATATCAATTTTTGTTGGATCGTACGGTGTAATGCCAGCATTGTAATATAGATTTTCTAATGGTAACCCGTCAAAGTCATTGTATGCATTAACTGTACCAAAGAAATTATGTGCTACTGCCGGTGGATATACTCTATCTACTAGAATATAATAAACTTTACCAGCTGAGTTCTGTACTAATTCGTATACTTCGTAGATAAACTCTGCGCTGGTCTTTAATCTCCAACGTGGACCAGTATGTGTACCTGCGCCAGGAACACCTGTAAATGTTCTAGTATAGTCAGTACCATCTGGGTTCTTCATTATGTAGCCGCGCCACTTAACACCCATAGTAGTTGTTACTGCTGGGTCTGCTTCAGCTGAACCAGGAATGATTCGTAGCTTAGGCTTATTTGGATCATGTCCTTGTGGCAATGATGGTATTGTTACTTCTGTTCCAGTGTCCTCGCCATCTGGGTTTACACCAGTATCTGAATCAGTACCATCGCTGCTATTACCATCTGTGGATGTTACACCATCTGTATCTAGGGTGTCGTCATCTTCTGTTGCATATACATTATACTTTGTGTAATCTTCAATTAGAGGATTCCAAACATACAACTGTCCGTCACGTTCGTAGGTGAAGCCGTATGTGGGACCTTTAGGAATTGGGCCTTTGTTGAAGCCTTTATCAACAATCTTTTCAATGTTAGTAGATAGAGGAATCTTGCCTACAATCTTTACATCGTCGCCGATTACATTATTAATAACTTGTTGGTCTTTAACATATGGACCGTAGTTGTTAATAGCACCTGCAGGAATCTTAACACTGCTAGTTTCATTTACTGCTACTGGTGTTTGTGGATCTTTGAGGAAGTTAAAGCCCATCTTGAACACACGCTGATCGCCATCTGCTACAATTGCAGATCTACGTAGGTTAATAGCTCTGTTAATTGATGTAGCTAAACCACCTAAGTTGTTAAAGCTGTCAATTTGAATTTCCGAGTTGTTTAGCTTAACCTTGTTATGATCAATTGTTGTTAGCAGTGGATAACGACCATTGAAAATATTTTCTGGTTCGCGGGCAATAATAAAGCCAGTTGAAACATTAGCATCTTCGTTTAGGATAGTATTGTTGAATACAACGTCACCGTTGGCTTCAACAGTGTACATGTTTTTAGCTACCATGAATGAGTTTGACAAATACATTACTGTAACGTCATTTAGATTCATAGTAGAATCAACTGTTACTACATTAGAATCAGCATTAGCATAACCAATAGTTTCGTCGTAGTAATAATAAGTTTGATCATCAATTGGATAACGACCTAAGATATTAATTGTATTAGGTGTGATACTATCAATGAAGTATGTTTGGTTGTACTGTCTTGGGTCAGCAAAGTGTACTGCAATACGCTTTTTCTTTCTAGCGTAAATTGGCTGAATACCGTGATTTGCAATTGTAGTAATTTGAATGCCGCGAGTAATAATGTTACCACTAAAGTCATTAACTTCAATAAATGGTGCTGCAATAATCAGTGTGTTTGATGTTGGTACTGATCTTACAGCATACGCACCGCTGAATGCATTTGATGCAACACGTACAATGTCACCGCTTTGTAGGCCGTGCGCATTAGCAGTGAACAGTTTAGACAATGTCATGTGATAGACATCAACTGTTCTTGCAGTTGTGCTTGGACGTTCAATAGTAAAAGATATAGGAGTTACATTAGATACAGTAAAGTAAGTATTAGAATCGCCAAAATCTTCAAACGCTGTAACGCTATATTCAACATTGCTTAAGGCTGCTACTACGTTAGCATCGGCAAAGTAATCGCTGCGAACAACAAAGCTATTACCAACAACGTTAACACTTTCTACGTAGTATTGCTTGTTGTTAGCTGTAGCATCGCCGTCAAATGTAAGTGTAACGTGACCGCTAGCGGTTACAAAAGAAGCATTAGATGAGTCAACTGTGATGTTACCAACACCATTAAATGTTAGATTTGCACTATATGTATAAGTGTTACCCACAGCATCATTGAAAGATACTGCATCACCTTCGGCAAGTGTTGGAATAGATACATCGCTGATTGTAACAATATTGTTTGCATCGGAAGCACTCATACTTGCATTCTTGTATGAGTATGTTGATACAGGCTTAATATCTGTAAGTGCAATACGTGCTGTTGGGTGTGGACCAATGCTCTTAATACGAGCCTCAATCATTCTAGGTGCTTCTACATCTAGAATGTTTAATTCGTTTTGTTTAATAATTGTTTCGTTAGTCCATACTACAACGTTATCACTGACATTAGCGTTCTTCAATGTTAGGAAGAAGTCTAGATATCTCGATGTATCGTTTTCGCCAATCTGGTTTGAATCAATGTAATTAAACAAACTTTCTGTTGTATACAGTTTGGCTTCGCCTGCATAATCTGCAAGATATGTTAAGCCGCCGGCTGGTTGTAGTTTATAAACGTTCCAGTCGTTATCTTCGGAAACAGCAACGTGAATGTAGCTGTTACCAGATGGTTTGATAATGATGTTATCTTCAAATAAGTCAGGTAAACTTGCAACGTCGTAGGACATAAAGTTTACGTTTGCTGGGTTTACATAGCCAGCGTTAGGAACATTTGGATACTTAGTATCAATGATACCCGAGTAGTCAACCTCAGATGTAGTTGGCCATAGATTGTGTTCGCGCACACCTAGAGGTTTCTTCAAGAAACGTTCAGTGTCGTCAATGTCAATTAGTACAATATCATCGTCTTTAGCATCGGGTGTGATTTCATAGATACGCTTTGTGCCTAATTTTACTGCAATTGAATCACTAGTTTGAACTATAATTTCAAGCTGTGAACCTGGAACATCGCCTTGATATGCATCTGTAAAGTCAATAGTTGCTTTTTCAACAATTTTAATAACAGACTGTGCTGGCAAAATATACTTTGTTCTAGGTGGTGTCTGTGTATAATCAAACACCGGAGAAAGAACAGATTTTGGTAGCAACGAAATGTTAGGGAAAGTAATTGCCGAGCTAGTTAATGTAAATAAAACTTTACTTGGCTGATTCTCAATTTTAACGCCGTTAACAAACACTTCGACAAACGGATACTGTCCATTTACCAAAACAATATTGTTAGAATCTAAAACTGTACTTTCGTTTTCAGTACCAACGTTTAAATTAATTGTAGTTGAACTAGCTTCGTCAACGTTTGAAACAGTAGTGATAGACCACTGATCACCATCATCATATTCCCAGTCTGTGCCTAGGGTAGCAGTATTTCCGTCAACTGATACCAATACTTCTGTTCCTGTATTTTCGCCTACAAGTTTTCTTGCTACGTCAATGGCATAACGCTGACGTGGTTGATATCTTCCAGTTGTTAAGTATAGACCTGCATCAGCACCAACAATGCTAAAGTCATTGCCTGTTAGAGCTAGCGTGTAGCCAATGTCAATGTCCAAGTTTCCACTAATGTCAGTATCTGTTCTATAAACAGACGCAACAATATTGCCTCCCAAATCAGCTTCACTGTTAATAGTACTTACTAGTTCGTCAGCTGAAGTAACTGAACTTAGGTCGACAACTACGTTAGCGTTACCAAAATGATCGGTAATTTCAATTGAGGTTAGACCTGACGTATCAATCCAACTATTACTGCTTAATGCTGTAACAGCGTTAAAGTTTGTTGATTCTGTGTCAGCACGCACATAACCTGCAATAACTTTTAGACCAACGATTGGTTGATCTGGGTTTGTGCCGTAACCTGTTCCTGGGTTGGTTACTGTAATTTTGTCAAGTTGCCCAGCACTGTTTAGCGTAGCTTCAGCAGTTGCTTGAATGCCACCAGTTTGTGTTGGAGGTGTAATAACAATTTGCGGAACACTGTAGTACTTGTACTTGCGATCAAGTATTTCAATCTTTTCTACAATGTTTGTAGTATCTTCAGGGAAGGCCAGTGTAATTAACTGCGGATCGTTAACGAACTCGCTCTTTTCTAGTTTGAGCTCAACACTTTGATCATTTTCTGTATCACCAAAGTCACCTACACGCAATGCCCACTCGTCGTAAACTGTTACATTACCTTGTACAATTGCGTTACTGCGAGCAATTCGGCCCAGGCTGGTTGTTGTACCTTTGCTTTGTAGCATACCCAAGTAAAAGTCTACTTGCTGGTCATCGGTAATATCCAGCTCTCTGAGATAATCTTTTTCTTGGTGGCCAAACTGTGCGCGAGCTACTTGATAAATTTGCTTATCAACAGGAACGAACCCCAGCTCGTTATATCTGCTCATAGTACCAGCAAGGTTGTCTAAGTTAGGTTTCAGTTCATCGCCTGAGATAACAAAACCTTCTGTGATATAACGACCGTCCCAGTTAGCTGTTCTTTTTGCTTTAAGTTTAAAGCGAGAATGCTTTTGATTTAACAGTGGATCAAAGATTACATCATTGAACACTGTGGTATTATCAATTACCATCGCATGTTCAATTTCTTGTGTATAGATAAGCGCACTGTAAATCTGTCGACCAGGAGGTGGTGCAATCTCTATACGGTTGTCTTCGCGTACGATTTCACACTCGCTAGGAGAAATTACTGCACCTTCGGCATCCATTAGCACAAACTGATCGCGGTCAACACGATTAAGTTTTGATATAAAGCCTTGCTCTACTTCAAACACTACGTTTGTAGCCATTGGGCTTAGTTCTAAGGTGTTGCCAATTTCCCAGTTACCAGTTACCCAGAACAAGAATTGTTTTGCAGCATATGCCCAATCTCGTGTTGCATTGATGCTGCTGTCATACTCACCAAAGTTATAACCTGTAGACTTTTGATATCTACCTAAGCTGATCAAGAAGTCAAATACTTCGTCGGTTGTGGTAAACTTTGTTTCGTAATCAACACGTACTACTTCTCCGGTAGTCTCTTGATAAAGTACGCCTGTGGCTGCACCCACTTGTGGCAATGCTGATAAGCGAGTCCACTGTGATTTATCAAATGTTGCTGTACCTGCAACGTCTGATGTTGCACGATAATAACTATTCTGATAGCGAACTATGGATAGTTGTCTATAAGAAATATTAGGTGTCCAATCAACAAAGTTTGCTGGTTCACCGCCAACACTAACTCGTTCGCGTGGTCCTGCTACTCTACTTGCTAAAGTTAAGAAGTAACCAAAGTTTCTATCAAAGCCGCGGACCTTATAACCGTCTTCTAGCTTTTCAATGATTACGCCGCTGTAGAAATTTCTTGTTTTGTAAGGTGAGCTATGTACTAAAACGTTAACGTTTTCTGGTGGAACAATTAAGCTGGTTGCGTTACCGGATGAGCTATATTGGTCTGTTCGCAAGACCATTGTATCCTTGTCAACGAAACCTGCTAAACGGTGACCTAACTTAACATTCAGTGAACGTAGCTTATATGCAAAACTATTATCTATTGTTAGACCTTGGAAATTTAACCAACTGTTAATGAACTGTGTATAACCAATGTTAGTTACAAAACTACCATCAACTACGTTTGACTCGCCGTGAATTCTAAAGTGATCGGGTCTGCTCCACTGCCAAACACTTCGAGTTTCTTTTTCAACAATTAAATCTTTATTTGCAAGAGTTTTTTCAATCTGAGTAGGATCAGCAAACATAGTTGCAAACTGTGCTGGCTTACCTAGTAGCAGTGCTTCAGCAACCGCAAATGGATAATCCTCAGAATATCTCCAGCTGATTTCAACTGGTGCACCGTCACCAAACTTCCAGTCAGCACCGATAGCATCAGTATAAGTCTTTTCAACGATTCTATCGCTGTCTACTGCTTTTGTTAAACCTGATTCGGGTACGACAGCAGAGTTAATTGTGTTATTTGTTAAGTCTGCTGGAACTGCACGATATTTGTTACCCCATACCACTGTACTGGTAGAATGACTTTGTACGCCGCCGCCAACCGCATATGGGAACATTGGCTTACCGTCATCGTCCATTGTTGCTACATAATAAGTGATAGGTGTAGTTGGGCTATCAGGTGTATATCCGTATCGAGTATTATATTGTGTTGTATAGCCTAATGCGTCATCGTTAATTGCCCCATCGAGATCATAATCTTCAACAAACATACCAGTGTGTGCGCCGCCGGGACCTGACTGGCGAGAACCTGAACGCAATTTAAATCTGCTCTTAATATTAACAATTTCGCTGGATGTATCCATAGGATCTTTATAGCCGTACGGACCATAGATAGGCAATCCGTCAAACGCCCAGCCAATAATTGGAGAATGTTCTGTGCTATCCCATTCTGTTAATCCTAGAATCTGCGGACTAATATTGTGATAGTGGAACAGACCGTTAACAGTACTATGACTATATGTTGTAAACTCATTAAAATCGGTTACGTTACCATTGTTGTAATGCCAACTGCCTTCATCGTTCCAGCTCTTAGTTGACTTAGGTGTATAGTATGCAATACCATTAACCATTACGGCTACTGCATAATCAGGCATAGCTGTTGCGGTTTCGTTTACTAGTCGCGGAATCACATAGCTTACGTCTTGTTCTTCAATCTCGCTGTGACCAACAAAGTTTGGGTGCAAGTCTAAGGCATGGTTAGGTATTGCGCGGCCTTCAACATAAATGTTGCTTGAATCAAAACTTACATTGACACCATCAACATTTAAAAAGCTAGTTGTAGCATAACCTAAACTTGTATTAGCATCAGCGTTTCTCCAGGTAACAGTGTTGGTTGTTGAACCTGTTGAAATCAGCTCATACGGTGATACTAAGTTACCTTCAGCATCAACTGGGACTACTTGATGTAGACCAATTCTTCTGAATGGGTTGTTTACTAGATAACTGCCATCAGTGTAGTTTTCTCTACGACCTTGACGAATAATACCTTCTTCTAAGTCGTCCCACATAGCAGTGTTATTGCTACTATAATCTGTGCCGTACTGATCAGTCCACCACACAGGCTGCTCAGTAAATCCTAGCATCTCCCATGGGTTTGTGTTTGGACGGAATGTATCGTAATAATAGTCGTACCAGCCCTTCCAGTATCCGCCGATATCTGCATTACCTCTGTAGTTCCAAGTCCATGGATCTTCAGCATCAAAAAATTCATTTGCTACAGGATCTACTTTATTAGCAGTAACCCAAGTAGCAAAGTGGTATCTCATTAGATCATACCATTCTTTGTATTCAAATCCAGTGCTACGGAAAGCGCCAGGCTTTACACTTGTTCTGTTAAGTTCAGGTAAACTATTAGCAAGTCTGAACTGAGATTTAGATGCATTATAAATGCGTTTTTCAAATTCAAGCAGTAACTCGTCACGGCGATCACCTAGTGTAGGTGTTCTTGAGCCATCGTGACCAACCAGTACTTCAATCGGAGTTTTAAAGCTGTAGTCTGTTTCAATTGTTGGCTGATACAGCTGGAACAAGCCTAGTACACTTGGTGTAGGAGGACATTGTGCGCTATCTCGCTCACTGTCATAGATTTTTAGTGCTACTGTGTTGCCTAAATCTAATGTTACATTAGTTCTGTTAATTTCAACCGTAATTGGATTGAAGCTAGTAATAGTATAATCAGAGTCAACATTTAACAATGTTGTTGAAGTGCCTGATTGTAGATAAACCAGCAAACTATTTTCAATTTTATCTAAGTCGGCAAAAGTAGTAGAAACAAACTCGCTTACTGTTCGATCGTTAACAACAAACGTTTCTTCAACATAGTTGTCACCAAATGGAACAACATAGGTTCTGTTGAAAACATCTTTGCCTACTTTAAATGATGTAACGTTTCTTAGTACTTGTTCAAGTACGTACTCATTGGAGAAGTTACTGATATCATAGACATTGTAGTAATTGTTGATCTCACTCTTTAATCTATTCTTATATTTTTGATATTCGCCTGCGTTGAAACGAATGGCGTCAACAAGATTGTGCGGTTGGCTATCGAGCAAGAATGCTGCCAGCAACGCTGAATGATTAGAATAAACAATGTCTGTAGCAACTGCATGATTTTTAGGGGTACTAGCAAAGTTATTTGTTGATAAGCTATCCCCAACAAATCCATCTTGTGATTCTATAAACTTTTTAAAGTGTGGGAGAAATTCTGGTTCTGACAAGACAGCAATGCTGTTATTGTAAGGGTTTCTCCATGACAGCGGAATCTCGTACTTGCTGATACTGTCGTAAGAAATTAGTCCTGAATCACTGTGTGCAGATATTTCTATGTAATCGCCAACAGAAAAATTAAATGCATCAAAGTCAATAAATCCGTCTCTGCTTGCGCCGTAAGTAAAATCTATACGTTTGATCCCGTTCACTTTAACATCAATGTCGTATCCACTATCCTTAGCTGGATATAAGTTTGGTATACAACCGATAAAGAAAGTCTTTGATTCTTCGTCAATATCGAATTGATCTAGTGTATAAGATGTATAGATTCTTTGCTTAGAAGCTGTGTCAACGGTTTTCCAGTCGCTATGAAATTCTTCTACATCTTTTAATAGTTTGTAAAAATGCTTACCTAAGATAACAATAGAACTATTTGTACCTAGTGGTGTATACCCATATGTTAACGAAGTAATATCGTTAGCAAATGCAATTTCACTGCTGGCCTTGAAAGGTCTGTAATATAAATTAAAGCCAAGCACAGTATCTTCAATACTGCTACGAGTAAGCTGTGTGTCTGATCCAACGCTAACTGTTTCACGCATATAACCAAAGATTCTATTTCCCTTGAAATCTGAATCTGGGTATTTTCCTGGATCGGCTAGATATACGCCCTGGTCGTCGTATAAGTTGAATAGCGGATCTTGGTTAACGCTTATCTTTTCTTGGCAGAGTACAAATCCGTCATTGGTAAATCTATATTCTTTACCAATGTTGAACGAACCGTTTTTAATCTGTACAACATCGCCTTCTTCTAACGTCCACGGAATAAAGTTAACATCACCATCAACTGCGCCAGCTGGATTTAGTGTAGGATCTCCTACTCGCACTAGTTCGATATTATTAGTTGCTGTATTTGTATACGCTTGATATATGTATTTAGAAATGCTAATATCTTCATTAGGGAAAATAATTGTAGCTCGTTCAACTGGTACATCATCGACTAATGTACCAGTTCTGCCACCATCAAGTTCTGCAAATGCTAATGTAGTACAAGCAATATTAACAGCACCTACGCCGCGTGCGCCGTGGTTGTATAATTCAAGTCTATGGTCAAATTCAATAATCGGTCTTTGCGCACGGTATGCTTCACTGGGCACTGCCATACCTGCATCAACAAAGTTGTTCTTGTGATACCAGAAGTTTACACGACTCCAAACGTTTTTATTTGCAGCGCCACGAGCTTGCAAAATATAGTCCGGTGTGCTTTGGCTTAATCCGCCGCCCCATTGAAGATCACCTTCACCATCAAGTGGATCAGATGTATCTTTGTCAAAGCTGTATGCACCACCTAGTAGATAATACTTGCCAGTATTTGGGTCGATGCCGGTTTTTGCCTGGCTTGATAAGATGTCAACGTTACTAGATGTAATTGTATGCATCTCATCAAGGATTACTGCACCGACGAAGTCTGTACCAGTTGCGCTTTCAATAGAGATTCTAACTTGATCGCTATAGTGTTCGCCAGATGTATTAATAATTACCGAAGTAACTGTTCCGTTACCGTCAACAACAATATTACCTGTTGCGGCAGTAGTAGCTGTGCCGCTGAACACAACAACATCAGTGTTACTGTATCCTGTACCACCATTTAAAACGGTAACGCTAGAGATATTACCAGCACTGTGACGTAGGTCTGGATCGTCTAATGAAATAATAGTTGCATCGTATACGTCGTCAACTGGAGTAGAGAAGCGTGTGCTAAAATTATCCACTAGTGGTACAAAATAAATCTTCTCGCCGACACCCTCAACAATATACTCAATGTTAATTTGCGATGCAGGAATTACATATTCGCCAGCAAATTTAATAACCATGCCGTTGCGGAATTTTTTACCAACGGGCGGAGTGTATTCTGTTTTACCAACAATATCACGATTGATATCAATTGGATCAGTTAGTGTACCTCTGACTTCTACTGGGGTTGGGCCAGCTGGATACCAATAATATTCGTGGTAGTTAATTAACTTGTCAACATCAATTGGAGGCATGAATACATTGTATTTTTCTCCAAAGATTCTATTGTGATTGTTGATGTTAACGCCATAAGTAGATAATGACTCGATGAATTCGTCGTAGAACACTAAGTTTTCGCTGTTACCTGTAACAGGGTCAATATTATTAACCGTAGGTGTTACATTATAAAAACGTCGTGTAACAGTAGGCTGGGCTACATAGCTACCCTTAACATTAACGTCGTCACTGGTTTTGTTTCCAATAAACCCTTGAATTTGTTCAACGTTGGCTTTACTAAATAACTGCTCTACTGTGCTTTCAAAGAAGTTTTTGATTGCTGTAGTTTGTAAAACCCCGGGTAACTTTTTGTAAATCTTATCTGACATTCTTATAATCCTTAGCGATCAGTACGTAATGTTTGAGAACTAATTTTTTCTACGATTTCAATATCGTTAACTGTAGCTGTGTTTAAAAATAGCTCGTTTGGTTCTGCCTTTACTTGGAACAGATCGCCAAACTTGCCGCTGGTATTTTTAGGTAGAATAACAATACTACCAATTGCGCTGCCTAACTGTTGGTGTACATAACTGCTTAGTTCTGTGAAGTAAAATGTTTCACCGAATTCCCAATTGTTTACATCAAAATAACTGTTAAAGGCAGAAATGATTCTTGTTTTTAATTCGTTATCGCTGAGCTGATTTGATAGTTTAACTACGCGGAATCTTGCTTGGTACTCAGCATCTGCCATTGTGCCAAACAATGGTTTGAATTTTGCGCTGCGGAATACTAGGCTATCGCTGGCACTCTTATACTCATTGAGATTTTCAAATTCAACGCTGAGTTCAGCAGATGTAGGTTCTCTGGGTATTCCTCTGCCTAAAGGTTGTGCCTGGTATGCAACGATTTCGTTATAGTAACTTGTTGTTAATACAATCATTTCTACCACGTTACTGATACTTGGGTCAATTCTTACATCGCTCGGTGCTACGTGTTGCCAACGAATAATGCTTTGTTCTTGTGTTAGGCTTGCAGAGTTTTGTGTTGGGCCGCGGCCGTGTTTAACAAAGAAATCATTGGTTTCTATAGCTCGAACTGTGTTTATGCTAGTATTTATAGTTGCGCTTTCTGGCGTCATCAAATAACAGGTGTCTTCGGCAACGGCATAAATTTTAATACCTATTGCGCCGCCTAAATTATTTTCTAAGAACTGCTCAACAATACTTAGGTTTTTGACCAATAGCCAATCAACAGTACTTAACTTTGTATTGCTTACATAGCTACCAGGACTAATAGTATCATTGGTAAAATTAACTGACAATGAGTTTTCGTATCTGTAGTCTAAGATAATACCATTGACGGGACGATCGTAACTGTATCCGTCAAAGTCTGTATAGTATTCAAATAGTTGAATATCATCAGCATCTACATACTCAGCAAATTGTAACGGTCTATCCGGTACTAAATCACTGTCAGTATCCATGGGTGATACTATTACTTTGCGCGGATCTGTATAACCATCGGCATATTTGTAAACATCATTTACTTGCCAGACAATATCTTTTTCTAAGTTTTCTTTATTGTTTAAGTAGTTTAAAACAATTTGGTCTTTAAACACGATACCTGTATTGTCAGCTGATAAGTGATAGATGTTATCCTGTAAATCGCTATAAATCAAGTTACCTGTTTCTGCCGCAAGATTAAAATTAGCCAAACGTAGTCGTCCGGTAGTATTTGATAATGTTGTTCCAGTTTCACCATATGAGTACACAGTAGTATTACCGTGATACACTTCAAGTCCAGTGCCACTGTCGTTGAATAATCTATATGTGATATTGCCGTTAGCGTCTAGGATGTTAGTGCCAAATGTAGTATTATTAAACGGAATAACAATGCTGCTTGGTATTCTAGAAAGCTGACCGCTGTTGTTAGCAATAGTTACGTTAGATGTGATGCTACTCTGTGTACCATCGTCAAAATAAGAATTTAAACGTACAGTAGCTTCGCCAACATAACGGTTGCCAGTATTAGTACTAACAATGTCAGACAATGAACCTGTGCCAGCATCTGGATTGAACAAGCCAAAATTACTTTTCCAATTTACTTCAACATCATTCCATTTAGTAGCACGAGTACGTAGAGGAATATTAGTTGCAAAGTTTACTGGTGTATGCAACGAACCAGTTTCTCTGTTTCTCCAATACGTGATATTATTTCTACGGAACCACTCGATAGTTTCTGCGCTTCCTGGTTTTGTATTCAAAGTGTTAAATGTAATTAAATCACCTGATGACTTGTTGTTACTGTCAACAACTTTAACATTTTTAATATTGTAGAACTTTAGCTCGCTAACACTTTGAACAACATAATCTTGTCCACGGATAGTTACATTATATCTGTAGCTTGAACTATTGATAGGGCTATATTCAAACAATAGTAACCAGCTACTGTCTTTGCCAGCGCCGCTGGTATTTTCTGCCGATGCTACATTATAATCAGCTGTCTTGTTCAAATCTTTGCTGGCAATTACATACCAACGATCTGCGGATATGTTGTATCCTAAACCAAATGTAGTTTTATTTCTAATCGCAGATCTAATTTGTTCGGATTCAGTAGCTGTGAATAATTTTCGCATCGATGCGATAATCTCATCGGCGAACCAATTGTCATTTACTTCATCACTTAGTACCCATGGACCAACACTTGTTGATAATCCGCTGGTTAATCTACCATCATAATCTACATTAACAATTCTGACCCATTTATAATCATCGAGGTTACTTGAATTTACAAACTTAACAAAATTATTAACTTTAAACATCGATGTGCGAGGATCGTTGTTAACCATAACAACAGTTTCACCTGATGTACTAAATGTTTCAGTCATGTAACCTGTTTTACTTTTACCAGATAATGGTAATGGTTTCCAACGAATATTTAAAGATGTAGTTTTAAATTTTTCTACTGAGTAATCGGTCCATAAATTTCTCAAGCCATAGTAAACAAAGTTGTTTAGTCTTTGTTCTCTGAGATACTCAGGAATAATACCTGCAACAATTTCAGATGCAGTGTTGTTGTCGTTTACAATAATACTCTTAGTAGAATTTCTATCTTCAACATATAAGATAGCATCCTTAGCAAAAGTATCAACATTATTATATGCGCCAGTAGGATCGTTAATATCAATATAACGACTGTGGCCAGCATGAGTTCTGTTTAATGCTTTGATCTTAGTAATATTGTTGCTTTGGCTAAGAGGGAATACATTGTAATCCTGCGCACTAATCATTCTATTCTGTGAATAGTACACCTGAGGCGCACGCTCTTTGATTGCTTCAAGGGACTCTGGTGGCAAGCTGTTATTAACTCTGCGCTCAAGTCTGAATGTTAGCGTTAGTGTTTGTTCTCTACCGCGGATATCTTCATATGGAATGGAAATGCTTACACCGCGAGCATCTTCTGGCTGAATAGCATAACGAACCGGGTCGCTGGTTCTGAACCACATACGGAAAATACCATATGGAATATTTCCAAAGTTACCATCTGGATATTTGATTCTTATACCGCCGTTGTTGATATTCTCAACAGCATATAAATTTTTAGTACCTAAGCTAATGCTGTTATAATTTAAAGTTTGCCCAATTGTGTTTGGAATTTTTTCCCATTTATTAAGCACCAGTCCGGCTGTGCTGATTTCCTGCAAGTATACATCAGTCTCGTTGATGTTAGGAATTAACACATCTTCTGTTCTGTTTTCCACAGGTGTTGTATAATTAAAATCACGGAAGTCTAAGTTACCTTGTTTAAACATAACAAAGAAGCCAGTGTTACTACTGCTTAGACCTTTACCGTCATTGCGATAGATTAGATTAAACAAGTTAGTAGGATCTGGGTGTCTTTCGTAGAAGTATCCATTGTCAATCAAATCTGGATTTACAATATTAAATGGTTTTGCTGCACCATTAATGTTTAGTGTAAAGTTATATGCTAACGGTGACCCAATTGGTGTGTTTAGCTGATATAACTCTGCTGGAATCCCTGCGATAGTTCCTCTCTTTGACGGAGATGAAAATCTGTTTGAGCTTGTCATGGCAGCGTTTAATATTGTAATAAACTGCTCGTAGCTTTGTGGGTTATTGGCATCGTCCCAATACACAGTTCTGTTGTTTAGTGGGTTACCTAAACTGTCGTTGAGCGGTTGTGTTGTTCTAACACTGGTTAGCTTCATTAATCCGCTGGCAGTAACGTTACGCTTTGGGTTATAACCTAGCATACGTGCTAGCTTGAATACGCTGTCACGACGTTCAGCAGTTTCTAAAAAGTTTTCGCGGCTGTTTAAGTCCATGCGGAAAGCAAGACTCTGACTTAGGTATGATAGTAATTCAATAATAGCAATAAATTCGCTGCTTTCAATGTAGTCATTGAAATTTTCAGGGAAGTTAGCTTTTACGTACTCAACCAGGCTAGTTCTAATGCTGTCATAGTCATAGGCACGAAAGTTGATCTGACTGTAGGCCTTGTATGCTACTCTCCAGTCTTCACTAGCAAATAAGTTGTTTTGTCTGTTTACCAATGACATTGTCTATTATCCTATAGCATCTGTGGCAGAAAGTGCCTGTCTAACATACTCGAGATATAGAGCATCTTGGTCGCCAGTTTCTACATACTGGATAGTTACTTCTATTCTCAAAGCCTGATCTACGTAAAACATAACTGTTTCTAAATGTCTTACACGCGGATCAGCATCTATGATTCTTTTTACATCTTCTTCAATTTCAGATCTGGTTAGTGTATCTTCGGGATTCATTAGTAAATCCCAAATGTTACTACCATAGTTTGGTCTCATCAATCTTTCACCCTTACGAGTATAAAAAGTGTTGAGCAAATCACGCTTAACAAGTTCCATATCCTCCAGTGTATATGGGGCTCGAACCTTGTCAACAGTGCTGAAACCTTTAAATGTTACCATAACATTATTTATCTTAAAAGTTAAAACTCGTTTTAATGATGCCCTAAAACAGCCGGTTGACAAGCACCAAAAAACGTGCTATAATAGAATATAAACTAAAGAAATAGGTACACTATGGACATATCCGTTTTTGGTACTAAAAATAAAAAATTGATTGCAGAACTGTGTGAAGCATCTGAGTTTTTTGCACATTGCTTAATGGATCGCCGAATGGTTAATAACCTAGAGCTAGATATTGAGCTGGATTCAAAACTAGACGTACAGGGTACTGCAATTAATGAAGATGGTACTCGCCGCAGTAGATATTTTACTATTCAGTTGCGCAACGGTCGTGGTGATGACCTGATTCAAACTCTTGCACACGAAATGGTTCACGTTAAGCAACATGCTAAAAATGAACTAGTCAAAGACTACGGCACAGCACGTGGTGGATATAAATTAGAAAGTGTTTGGATGGGCAAAGTGTGGCGACCTAAATCCGGTGAAGATTTGTATTTTGATTCGCCGTGGGAAGTTGAAGCATACGGTCGAGAAGTTGGTCTAATGCATCGCTGGATCAAGCATAAAGAAAATTCAAAATAAACTGGTTGACATAACAACCCAGTTCAGTTATAGTAAGAATGTAAGCAAGCAATTGCGTACATAAGCCGGTAACGATTGTTACCATTTTGTTTAACTTAAGTATGAGATATAAAGTTAATGAATAAGATGATGCGTAAGTTTGAGGAAGTCTGCGAAAGTGCGGATCGGTTCAACTCTGAGAAGCGTACTGAACGTTTTTTTAAGCTGTTTGAACAGCGTAAGAAGTATGTTACAGTAGGCTTGTATGACAGCGTTACCAAGAAGCACGTTCTGTTTGACAGCATCAACCTAGTTGGTAATTTCCGTTATAACAGTAACGGTGTACCCAGTGAGCTGTTTGAAATGGAACGTATGATTACTTCTGCTTCTAAGTAATTAACTAACTAGTATGGAATAGTGTAGAAATACTGTATTAAAAAAATATAGGGCCGAAAGGCCCTATATTTTTATGAGAAGCCAAATTCGTTTATCTTCTGACGAATATATTCTGCTCGCACATTAGCTAAGTGTTGCGCTAATCGTAAGAAGCCCACATCACCTGGAGCAAGTCCCGGTGGTGGCGAAGTGTCAACTTCGTCAGGTGTTTGGAATAGTTCACCTTCATATATTCTACGAGCTTCTAAATCTTCTCTGTATACTAGCGGGCCGTCGGTGCCTGCACCACTGATATCTGCACCGAGGTTCCATGTTTTCATTAAGCGTGGTATTTCACTGTACTTGCCTTCGTTGAGTGCTGCCAGCACATTGCTGTTAGCAAAGTTTTCTGCGCCTATGGCCAGTGCAAAACTAGATAGTGCAGATACTTGATTGTCTGTTAGCGGAACCTTAATCATTCCTTTGACACGCTCATATGCTGTATTCAAGTCGGCAGCAAGAGCCAATGATGTACCAGTTGGTCCTAAGCCATTGTTAAAATCAACTATCTTATTACCAAACTGATCTTCATAAATTAAACCAGTACCGTCTGGTAAAACTGTTACGCCAGCTTCTTTTAACTTGTTAGCCAAATCCTCAGCGTTCTTTGCAAATTTAAATGCGTTGTCAATGGTACTACGCATTTGTTTAAAAACGTCTGCATTAAGGTTAGCAGTTAAGCCCTTAGCATCAATCGCAAGTTGTTTTAGACGACCTTCATATTCTTTGAGATGTCTTTGTACACCTACAATTTGATCTTTAACTGCATTAGAAATTGGAAATCTAATTGGCGGGATAGCTGTTTCAATTGACTTGATAACATTCTTTATGCCTGTGGCTTCTATTAACTTCTTTTGGGCCGCGGCTGCGTAATTGTTTAATACGTTTTGTAATTCAGCGTATGTGGGGATAGAGTTGTTTATACGCTCTAGTCTAGCATTTTCTCTTCGCAAGAAATCTTCAGCTGACTTTGTTGCGCTGTTTGCAGCCGCTGAACCCGACGACCCGGCACTGCCCGGGGATGGTTGTCCTCCGGGTGTTTTATAATCAACACCAACCTTGGTTGTTTGTGTTTTAGCATCTACTACGTCAGCTGGTTTGCCAGGTGTATTACTTTCACCGGGTGCTGTGCTGGCGGCTGTTCCGGGGTCGGATCCTGTTCGTAGTGCATCATCTAATTTAGGATCAACTGCTTTTCCAAGGCGTGCAAGATAAGGCTCTGCGGTTACTAATGCCGGAACAATAGTGTCTACATCGTATTTGTCTGCTGGGTCTGTTGGACGATTGCCGTTTAACGGAATTGATGGTTTTCCATCTTTGGCATTGTCTGCATTAAACACAGGATCTGCCATGGGTTGATCTTTTTGTGTAGAAGTAGCAATCCTAGTAGCGGCTACAGCAGGAACCACTGGTGGTATAATAGCCGGTGGTCCATTTAAATCTATTGTGGTACCAAACATAATAATAGATGCTCCGCCGTTTATGTCTAGCTTTGATGCACCGATGCCCATGGGACCTAATGATTTTTGTACAAAGGGGCCTTTGGTATCCATTGAAATGCCAGCGGTAGATGTTAAATTAAACTTACCGGCAGCATTAAGGTGAATGTCACTGCCCAATGACGTAGCTTTAAATGTTGTCATTGCAAACTGATTTATGTCTTTGGCTGCTTCAATATTAATACTGCCGCCTGAACCTAAAGGATCTGCGGCTGTATTACCTTTAACAATACCTTTGTAGCCGCTGCCTGTAACGTTGTCGCCGGCGGCTTTTAAGTTTAAGTTTTGACCTGCTTCAATGTTAATGTCTTGATCAGCACGTAAATTAAAACAAGCGCGAGTGCGCATGTTGATACTACCTTTAGAATATAAATTGATAGTATCACCGTTTATTTCTACCCAAGTACCACTTTTATTAATAATGTAAATGAGGTCTTGGTCATCGTGCAACAGTATTTGTTGTGCGCCAGCTGTGCGCAAACGAATCATGCGACTGCCTATGCGATCGTCCATGACGAACTGGTGTCCGGCTAGTCTATTATTAAAATTGCCAGGATCGCGTGGACCCGGTGTTAGTATGCCAAATACTTCGCTAGGACTTTCTCTGCGACTACTACTTGAGCCGGCACCGCGTATACGATCGCCAATCAAACCTTGTTTAACAATATGCTGAGCCAAATCAACATGCATTGGACGTATTGCATCGTTGTGGGTGGTGCGCCCATCTCGCTTGTTCTTTTCAGCAACAGGTACTAGCAGTTTTGAATCGCTGTAGCTTGTACCGTTGGCCATGCCAGGAACCATGTAGTTGAATCTGTCAGGGAACAAGCAGCCAACGATAAAAGGAAACTTTAGATTTCCATTAGCAAAGCAGACCAGCACCATGTTGCCAATATCAGGCGGTACCATCCACATGCCATAGCTTTTTTGTGTTTGCTCATAGCTTTCAATTTTACCACCAATAGCAGCCGGATCTGTTCCGCCAGCAAACGGACTGGACCACATGCAATCATATCTACCGCCTGTGTTGGTCTTATCTTTGTTTAATGCCGCCACAAACACTTTAATTTTGCCGGTACGACTTAGGTCCTTGGTATCAATTACTTCGCCGAGGTAGATACCTAAGGTAGGATCATTGGCATTGTCTTTGCGTGTCTCTGGGTTAGTACTGCTGATTAATGAATTGTCTGACATGTGTTATTGTCCTGGCTTGTGATGTACATGTAAATGGTCAAAGTGATCTTTTTCTCTCCATATTACTGTCCAACCTTGTTGTCTTAGTGCGGCTGCAATAGCATCCATCTTGGCACTGTACCTTGAATCGGTTGCTTCATATACCCCTCTGCCATTAGTACCAAAGTTGACGTCAAATGCACGTCCTTCGCTGTGCGGCCCTGGATACTGGTGATCTCTGGGGTTGAATCCATCGGGGTCAGGGAAGTTGCCGTTTTCATCTGGTGTAGCACCTTGTGCTCTAATCCAGTTATACAATGCAGGCATATTGTCTTTGCCGGCGGGTGGGGGTGTTCCAACCAACGTTGGTAGATTTGGATCTCCAAGCGGGCCGCCTGGATCAGTGGGTGCTGGATCGGTTGGGATTGGCGCACCTGTTGTAACCAGTGCTTTGTCATAGTCGGCTACTTTGGTAAAGTCTGTTTTCTTTTCGCCTAGGCGATATCTTCTAATTTTATGTAGTGGTATAGCCATTTCTTTATTTGCAGAAACTTCAACGGTATAAACACCATTTCTAAAATAATTTTTAACAGTTTTAATTCTATATAAACCACTGAAAGATTTACTCATGCCATCAAAATTCATGAAGCCCGAATTGCGAGGACTATCCTCGTCGATTACATCTGGATCATAAGATTGTGCTGTGGCAATTTGTAAAAGAAAATAGTTGTCGCCGGAAGTGTAGCTTATGGTATTTGGACTACTAGTTGCTGCCATTTCTTTTTCATTTGGGCCTTTACCTAAATACCACGGGTCTCCCCTTAGCGTTAAATTAACATTAAGTAAAAATGCATTTTTAGTGTGTTGCTGATATACATAACCAAACAGTGTATTAGCAGAACTGGTTGTTACATATGTTGCCGACTCGGCAATATTTGGCACGGTAGTGGTTCCTAATACTTCATATCTAAAATCAGCATTAGCAACATCAAACTTATTCAGATCTTTAACATCAATGGCATCGCTGGACATAACAAGATCTTCTGCATATGCGATACCACTCTTTTCAGGCGTATATGCTGCACCACTCGGTGTTGTTCCTGCCGGCGGCGCCGTATCCGAAGAACTAGTATTTGACATCACAGCCGAGGATGCTAACTTAGTAATAGTTCTAGAATCTAGTGATGCAATCAACTCTCTCTGGGCCTTGCCAGTTGTGTCTTTGAGTATTGTTGCAAGTGTATCCTGTGGCCTGTTAATTGCATCAGCAACAGCCTTAATTGAATTAGTTGAATCTTTTATAGAATTAAGCAAGTCGCCAAACTTTGCCTTAGCACCTGCAACTTTGGCCTTATTAAACAGCTCTTTACCACTAGCATCTGCGGTTTGTGCAATAGTGGAATTTAACGCAACCGCAGAAGACAAGCTAACATCAGCAATAACACCGCCATTAGGTGGCACTAGTAAAACTTGCGCACCATCATAAGCAATGTCTAAATTTATAATCTGATCGTTTTTACCAGTAAACAAATAGTAATAACTTTTTTGTAGTTGTTTGTTAACATATAAATCATTTAGCTTAGTTGTAGCAACTGCTTCGTTAGCTGTTGGATTAGTCTCTTCGATAGTTAAACCAATATCAGTACGCCCAGTATTATAAATTGTAGGTTTATATGTAATTCTGCGAGTGTATGCGCCTCTCTTTTTATCCCATCGTAGTTCTTGTACTTGGGAATTCATACGCATCCATGAAATAAAAGTTTTGGCTCTGTTTACTGTATCGTCATCGATGGCTTCAATTTTAGCTTTTCTAGTGATCATACTGAGGAACTCTTTGTTCATGCTCAACAATATGAAAAAGTATCGCTCAATTGAAACACCCTTAGGTACTGATATTTTATCACCAACTACAACGATGTCTGTTTTACCTGTATTCTTAGGTACTTCTTCTGAGCTAGACTGTTCCTCTTCAACGGTTTCTTTGGTTTCATTGGTCCATGCGCGGTTAACATCTTCAGCATTGAGGTCGTTACTGGTATTTAAATTTTCGTCTTTGATCTTTGTTGGTGCGCCACCTTCAAACCCTGTTGCGCCAGTACTGTCTCCAACTAAACCTGTTAAATCAAATTTAATCTCGTCTGGATTTTCATATGATTGGCTACTGTTATCAGCATTGTACTTGTTCAGTTGACTTTCTAAATGTTTTACATGCTCAGTGATAGTTTTACCCACTGTTGTGAGAGCAAATGGTAATCTATAATACGTATCAGTGAATGCCTGGACATGTTCTAGTGTAACTTCAAAATCGTAATAACTACCAGCATTGTCAACTCTAACTGCGATCTTTTTTAATTTACACTTAAATGTAATTGGACCGTATATTGTAGTAGTGTCACCGCCGACATCGTTGTCATCTGGATCGCTGTTGTATCCTTGGAACCTAATCTCCAAATACATTATTGGACTGGTTGATACTTGATTGCCTGCGTAGATATCTGCCGCTGCAATTTGATCTAATAGATTGGCTCCGCCGGGTTGAAAAATTCTAAATTTTGCACCTTGCGTTAAAAAGCCGCCGTCTTTGTCCACAGCTGACTCAATTTCTAAGTCATCTATGATGTTTCCTGTAACACCTGTTTGTGCGATAGTGACTTGTTTGATGTCTCGTATACCAGTGACAACAATAGTTTGCGGAGTATCAGATCGCGCTGAATCAGCTGTACCGGTGTTGTCTGTTTCGGCAACAGATGCATTTTCTCCAACCCTTCTCATGTACAATCTTAGATTGTACGAAGGATTATCATATTGGTCTAGAATGTTACCCCAAACTGTACCTAGATAAGGATCTGGAATTTCGGGTGTTCGAGATGCTGTAGGTTGGCGCTCGCTCGGACTTGTACGTTCTGTCATTACACACTCTCGGCTACAATAGTAACAGTTTCCTTTGATGGTAGTTTAATAGTCATCCCGGCTTTAAAATCTCTTACTGGGTCTTCGATTACATCTGGATTTCTAAGAGCAAATACCCACCATAGACGAGAATTGCCGTACAACACATGTGCCAGCAGATCTGGTCTTTCGTTATATGCTGTATCAATTATATATTCTTCGTCGCCGTCATACTGCGGAATAGATGGTAAAGTATTATAGTCTAAAAACAAACCATCTAGTAGTGCAGTATTTTTAACAAAGCTATCACTGCGAATTCTATACTCAGCCATTAGATGAACCCATCCTTATATGCTTGTCCCGAGCGTACTGCGTTAAGATCAAATCTTCTACGCAACTTATGCGGGGTGTAATTAGGTGTTAGTGTAATAACAATGTTTGTTTTTGTTGGTACATGTGTTACTGTTTTGTTTACCAGTACTGGTACATAATCAACATCATCACTGAGCTGAATACTATAGTTTGTTACAACCACAGGTACTTTATTAAAGCCGTGATCGCCTAAATATTCAAATAATAACACCGGTGGCGGTGTACCGTAATCACCACTAGCAACCGCGGCGTCGCCAAAGTATGCCTTAGTACAAACTTTTAAGAATGTCATTACTGCTAGTAAGTAACGTGCTTCATAAATGTCGTTAGCTGTAAAATCTGCGGCTACAGGAATATCTGGTGCGCGACCGCTAACAAATGTGTTAATAGGGTAGTTCATACCCTGCATAAGTGCTTGATTATATTCAGCTGTGCCGCTTAAGAAAATATTAGGAGTATATTGCCATACTAAGCCACCGCTTTCTTGTAGTGGGCGCATTAGAGCATCGCCTTCTGGATGCTTGCTGTAAAACTGCTCAACACCGCCTGCTTTAGGTCTTAGTCTTGCACGCCAGTCATAGCCTTTTGACAATTCTTCGCTAGTAGTAATTGTATTTTGAGCAGCTATAACATTAGATGTTTTTTGTGCTATATCACTCAAACGGGCGTTCACAATGTTGCGATAACCGTTATCAGTGAAATCGGGGATGCCTCCACCAAAGCCCGGCAAGAAGTTGTTAACAATTGATCCTAGCCCAGATCGTAGAATTGGATTCCTAATACTAGACAACCCTCTGCCTACTTGGTTGCTCAGCTTGCTTTCCACAGTTCTGGCTACCGAACTAAACACTCGACCGTTTGTAAAATTATTATTTGCCATGGCGTTCTCCTATTGCAGTATTTATCTATTAACTTAAAACCCGTTTTAAATGCTAGCCAGAAATTTCAAGAAACGCCAGAAAATCGTTGACTTGGCGATAAAATAATGTATACTGTTAAGAAACTATAACAGGAGTCTGCATGACAATAACAGCCAAAAAGCAAAACTATCTCAATAACAAAGACATTCTAAAGGAAATCCATAAGAGTAAGATTACCTTTTGCTATGTAGAAGACGACCGTTATGGTATGTACGATATTATTGTTGATAACGTCAAAGACATTAATGCTACGTCTTTGGCACAAGCTAAAGAGAATAGGGCCGCAAGAATCCAAAGTGAGGGTTATGCTGAAGCAATGCTCAAGCATGATTCAAAGGATTATCGAAACAAGCCCAAGCAAAAAGACTTTGCCGTTGATTTAGATTCAATTTCAGATGAGGATGTTGTTTTCCGTGTAATGACTTACGAGCATATTCCCGAAGAGGAAGGCCGTAAAAAGAATCCAAAGAACGAAGCAGAAGAAAAGAGTCGTGTAAACTTCCCGCCTTTCAAACATTATGCTTATCAAAACAATGAACTCAAAGAAGTTGTGCGCAGTCATTGGCGCGGTAGTTTGAGTAATGGTGATTTCTGTGTTGACCATGGGCGCATCACAAATACACTGGGTACCATGTTCTTAAAGTTAGTAGAACGCTACAGTCATCGTGCTAACTGGCGCGGTTATACTTATATCGACGAAATGCGCGGTCAGGCCTTAGTACAGCTAAGTCAAGTAGGCTTACAGTTTAACGAAGCCAAATCTGATAACCCATTCGCTTACTATACTGCCGCAGTAAACAACAGCTTTACTCGAGTACTAAACTTAGAAAAGCGCAATCAAACAATCCGTGACGATATCTTAATTGAACAAGGTCACATGCCCAGCTACAGTAGACAGCTAGCACACGAAGAAGAAATCCGTCAACTCAGAGAAAATGCAGAGGCTGACAAGCCTTCATTTGAGGAATACAACGATCTATGAGTCAGCTGTTTAAAACAGCGGCTTGCTTCACTGACATTCATTACGGTTTAAAGCAAAATAGCCGCATCCATCTAGACGATTGTCACCGATTTGTAGACTGGTTTATTGCAGAAGCAAAAGCTCGCGGAGCAGAAACCTGTATCTTTTTAGGTGATTGGAGTCACCATCGTGCCAGCGTAAATGTTGCCACAATGAACGCTAGCATTAAGGATCTTAAAAAGTTAAACGACAACTTTGAAAAGGTCTACTTTATTACTGGCAACCACGACTTGTACTACAAGGACAAACGTGAACTCAACAGCGTTGAGTATGCACGTGACTTACCAAACTTTGTTATGGTAGACGAAAAGTTTGTACAAGATGACGTTGCTATTCTTCCATGGCTGGTAGCCGACGAGTGGAAGCAGGTACAAAAGATGCGAGTCAAGTACTTGTTTGGACACTTAGAGTTGCCCTACTTCAAAATGAATGCTATGGTGGAAATGCCAGACCACGGTGGACTCAAAGCAGAGCACTTAAGTGGGCCTGAATATGTGTTCAGTGGTCACTTCCACAAGCGTCAGTATAAGAATAACATTCACTATATTGGTAATGCGTTCCCACACAATTATGCAGACGTTGATGACAATGAACGTGGTGCTATGTTCCTTACTTGGGGCGAAGAACCTGTATACGTAAACTGGCCGGACTGTCCTAAGTTCAAGGTCTTTAGCCTCAGCGATTTAATTGATAACCATCAGAATTTACTTGACGAATACACCTATGCTCGTGTAAAATTAAACATCAATATCAGCTACGAAGAAGCTAACTTCATACGAGAAAAATTCTCAGAGCTTTACCGAGTTCGAGAACTTCAACTTATTCCTGTTAAGGAAGAAGAGCAGGAATTCGAAGGCGGCGAAATTAAGTTTGAAAGCGTAGATCAAATTGTGTTAAGTCAATTGGACACAATCGAATCCAATACAGTAGAAAAACAAATACTAATTGACATCTATAATAAACTTGAGGTCTAATGTTAAAGATTAAAAATGTAAGTGCCAAGAACTTCATGAGTATTGGTGCTCAGACGCAGGCTGTTAACTTTGATAATTGTAATCTTACACTTGTACTAGGTCACAATTTAGACTTAGGTGGCGATGGTAGTCGCAACGGCACAGGTAAGACTACTATTGTTAATGCACTCAGCTATGGCTTATACGGCGAAGCATTAACTAATATCAAAAAAGACAACCTTATTAATAAGACCAACGGTAAAACTATGATTGTCACTGTTGACTTTGAAGTCAACGGCAAAGCGTATCGAATCGAACGTGGTCGCAAGCCCAACATCTTACGTTTCTACGTAGATGGTGTTGAAACTAACGAAGACGATGATGCGCAGGGCGATAGCAGAGAAACACAAAAAGAAATTGAACGCATTGTGGGCTTCCCGCATGAAATGTTCAAACACATTGTAGCACTCAATACCTACACAGAACCGTTTTTGGGCATGAAGTCTAACGACCAACGTGCTATGATTGAACAGTTGCTGGGCATTACTGAACTTAGTGCAAAAGCAGATGTGCTCAAAGAGTTACTCAAGCAAACCAAGGATGCTATTCGCGATGAAGAGATTCGTATTAATGTTGTAAAAACCAGCAACGAACGAATTGAAAAGAACATCACAGAGATTGAAAGCCGTAGTAAGGCTTGGGAAAAGACCAAGAGCGATAAACTTGCTGACATGCAAAATGTTATCAGCGCCCTTAGCGAAATTGATATCGAAAAAGAAATCGAAGGGCATAAGGTTAATCAGCAAAACAAAGAACAACGCGATGCAAAAACTGTTCTAGAAAACGAACGAGATCGCACGGATACTTCGCTTAACCGCAGTACTAAAAAATGCCAAGAGCTGGAAGGCAATATCAAAAATGCGCTCGAGGGTGTATGTCCTGAGTGTAAACAAGGCACTGCACACTTAGATACACATGAAGAATATACAAAGAGACTTCGCGAAAAACTCAAAGAAGAAATCAAGTATAACAATGAAGTAGCAGCCAGACTCAAAGAAGTTGTAGAAGCAATTGCTGCCGTAGGAGATGTTGCAGAAGATGCTAGTACTTTTTATGACAGCATTGAAAGCGCACTTGAACACAAACACAATCTAGAAACGCTAACAGCGCAGTACAGCGAAAAGGTTAACGAAGTAAACCCGTATACTGATCAGATTGAAAGTTTGAAGAACACTGGCTTACAGGATATTAGTTTTGAACAGATCAATGAACTAACATATCTCAAGGATCACCAGGAGTTCTTACACAAACTGCTTACCAGCAAAGATAGTTTTATTCGCAAGAAGATTATTGATCAAAACATTGCATACTTGAATCATCGTCTAGCATATTACTTAGACAAGATTGGATTGCCGCATGACGTTAAGTTCAACAGCGATCTAAGTGTTGAGATCACAGAGTATGGCAGAGACTTAGACTTTGATAACTTGAGCCGAGGCGAACGTAATAGACTTATCCTCAGCCTAAGTTGGGCGTTCCGTGATATCTATGAAAGTTTAAATCAGCCAATGAACTTGATGTGCATTGACGAACTTATTGATAGCGGTATGGATACAATGGGTGTTGAAAACAGTCTTGCTATCCTTAAGCGTATGAACAGAGAAAATGGCAAGAACATTTTCTTAATCAGTCACAAAGAAGAACTAGTTGGTCGGGTTAACAATGTGCTAACAGTTATCAAGGAAGGTGGCTTTACCAGCTACAACACTGATACTGAATACGTGGAATAAAATGATTCTAGTATTAACTACTCCACGCACCGGTAGTACATGGTTCTGCGAACACTTGGCAAGAGAACAATCTCTTGAAAATCTAGATGAATATTTTGGCAGTCATACTATTGGTGTAGATGAACAGTTAGCTAAACTAGAATACTTGAAACATAATAAAAATGTAGTGTTGAAGTGTTTTCCGTGGCACATAAAAAACATTCGAACAAACTTTAAAAGAGTTAATTTTTTAGAGAATAACCTTTTTAAACTAGCAGATAAGATTTATATACTTGTACGCAGTAATTTTACAGATCAGTGTAAAAGTTATTATCTTGCTAAGACTACTAATGTTTGGAGCGGTGTTCCACAAGAACATCAAGCTATAACTGTTGATCAAACTGACGTTGACTATTGTGTTAACCATCTTATTGACGGGTATACCCAACTAGCAGAATACAATAAACTTTTTAATTGCGAACTTGTTGATTACGATAAACTAAATTTTGATTTTAATACAAAGTACGTTAGACCAATAACATGGCTTACTGAACCGGTTATTCCATCATTTGATGTAAAGTCACTGTTTACCTAAATGTCCTGGGTATATTTCCAAACTCGGCGTAAATATGAGTTATGGAATGGACATATAAAGGTCAAACAGTAGACGAGTTACCGGAAGGTACTGAAGCGTTTGTTTACTTGATTACTAACTTAACCAACAACCGAAAGTATGTGGGTAAAAAGTTAGCCAAGTTTAAAAAGACTCGCCCGCCACTAAAGGGCAAGAAGAACAAGCGTAGAAGTACAGTCGAAAGCGACTGGCGAGAGTATTGGGGCAGTAACGATCATCTCAAAGAAGATGTTGAACGTTTAGGCTCCGGTAACTTTACTAGGGAAATACTTTATTACTGTCCTAGCAGAGGTGTAGCCAGTTATTTAGAAGCTAGAGAACAATTTGATCGCAAAGTACTCGAAACTGATGAATATTACAACGGTATTATCAACGTTAGAGTAGGCGGTTCACAAATACTAAAAGAAGCACTCAAGGCATTATAACTACAATACACAACATGGCAATCAAGGCTTACACGGCTTTACCAAAATCTCCCTGGCATCAAATACCTTAAAACAATATAAGGCACATACATAGGCACTGCACCGCCCCACCGAGGACTATATCGGTTTCCTTGAGGCTCCTTAGCTACGGCTTTGGCGTCAGATTCTGGAATGCAGTCGGCAAGATGCAAACAACGTTATGGCATTGAAAGAATGCGGGCACTGAGAAAAAGCAACCCGCTAGTTGATATAATCAAACTCCACTAGATTATATTGGCTTCCGAGCGAATACAAGTGACGGTAGTGTATGGGGAGAGAAGGCGCTCTGCTTCCTAATAAGCACCCGGGTTGGAGATGGTGAAGCTCATCGTGATGACGCTTTCTTTTTTGTTCACCCTGCAAAGGGTGAACTATGGCTCCACTTTCGTGATAACTTCTTAATAGTAAAAAAATATCTTACAAGTGAATGAGTGAAGTGAAACGAAACGAATGAACGTAGTAAGATAAGACCTTTAGGTCTTAATAAGATACCCAGGAACAACAAGAAATAAAAAAAGCCCAACATTCCTGCTGGGCTTTTGTGTTTTATAGATAATCGCTAGGTTGTTTGCCTGCTTTGACTTGATTGTAGTTGTTTAATAATTTAACAGCTAGTTCTCTTTCACTAAAGCTCATATTCCATAGTTCGTTCCATCTAAATGCACCTTCACTGTATAATACGATCTCTGTGATTTGCTTTTGTAATTCCCCAGCTTCCTTTCTCAGCTTATTGATATAGTTTATAATATCTTGGGGTTCAGCTGATGCTAGGAAGCCGTGAAAAAATTTACTGGGTCAAAGCCAACCTCCTGCTCGAATGCTCCATGGTCTTCACATTCTAACTGGACTCGCTTATTAACACCAATCTTGTTAACATTGGTGATTTTCTCTTCGATTGTCTTGCCAATTACTGTTTCGCAATTCTCTAGGAATTCGCGAATGTGTTTTGGATCATCCACAGTAAATGTATTACCATCTGGGTCTAGGCCTTTGATGTTAGCAACACTGTCTACAATGAGATCAAAGTTAAGCGCAGCGATGCGTAGGAAGCTATCGTTGAATGCTTTTAGCTGTTCCATTTCATCTTTAATTTCTGCTAGACCCTGTAAGCTACGAGTGCTCTTAAAGTTAGCAATACCTGCCTTAACTGTGCTTTCGTAACTGAATGGTTTAAGTTCAATTACAAGACCATTGTGTGTTTCAAAAGTATAGGAAGATTCTAGAACTTCCATTGTTTCCAGCGCAGCTTCAACACTAGCAATGCCTGAGCATTCTTTACCGCATGTTGGGCAGTTACCTTTTACTTCAATGTCATCGCCGTAGCTAGCACCTTGAATAGCCACCAGTAGTGCATCGATGTCGTTGCTGATTAGTCTGCGTGGCTTTTTAACTGCTGGAACGCAACTGCTGATCAACTGTGCCACAGCTTCACCATTCAGCAACGCATCCGGGTTCTTCATGATTAGCTCATCTTTGGCAGTCATAGGAAAAACAGGTAACTCATTGCTGGATGGCATATCTACCACATCTGGGCTATAGAAACGACCACCACTGGGAATTTTGGTGTACAGCTTTGGCGCTCTAAAATACCCACTAAGTGGATTGCTTTGATTTGCCATATTAAAACTCCTGTTAATTAATAAGATAAATATTGTGTAATTGGGATATCTATCAGTATCGATATTTATCACCATAAAAACTGTGTTTAATGGATTTTTTGAATGGCTGAAGCTGTATTACCCGATGGCAGTGTTGTAAAGTTACCAGACTTTGCGTTAGAACAGACGCAGGCACAGATGCTGGCCACGCTAAAAGTACTGCTCAAAGGCGACAAAGAATCACAGGCTTTGTATGAAGAGTTTGTGGACGAAATCAAAAAAGGTAATAAAGAAGCTAAGACAGCTGACCAAAAAGCACAAAAAGTTTTAGAAGAAATTAAAAAAGCAGGCAATAAGCAACAAGGTTCGTTTAGGCAAAAAGTTGCCGATCGTATCGAAGGTGATGTACAAGGTGTGTTTGTTGGTGCTGGCCGTGCAGTTAGCGGACTTGCTACAGCCGCAGTATTAGCCACAGGTGCTATCATTGGATTTGGCGCTAAAATATTCACAGGGCTAACAGATAATTTACGTGACTTAACGCAAGCTGGTCTAGGATTTAATGATAGCTTGGGCAATGGTGCCGCAGTAGCTATCCAACAATTTAACTCACTGGGATATAGCACACAAGAAGCAACGCAAACAATGCTTAAGTTTGCATCGTTAACGGCCACACTAGGACGTACAGGCCCTGGCTCACTGGTTAACACAATGAAGTCGTTTAAAGCTCTAACCAATAACGGTTTAGATCTAGGTATGACGTTCAAAGAAGCAAACGAAGCATTACTAGAAGAGTTAGAAACAAGATCCAGCCTAGGCATGCTAGAAGGCTCAGTTTCCAGTAGACAGCTAGCGGCTGCTAACGAACAGATTAAATTACAAACAGCTTATGCAAGTGTATTAGGCATTAGTGCAGATAAACTGCGTGAAATGAATAAACAGACACTGAGTCAGAATACTGGCTTGGTTAATCTGATGAGTAAATTTGGCTCTAGTGTGTACGAAGGAGCGGCAGCATTTAATACTGTAATGGCAGCTCGTGGCGAGCAGCTAGGTAAAGTTAGTCAACTGTTCCTAGACGCCGGTGCACAAAGCAGTGTGTTTATCAGCGAAGCAGCTCGAGAGTTAGCTTCCGCAGGTGTAGGTGAGATCACAGATACACTGATTGGTTTTGGTAAACAAATGCAAGCAGGTGTGCTAAACAGTACTGCCGCAGGTGAAGCAGCAGCACTACAGTTGCAGAAAAAGATTGGTTCACTGAACAGAACACAAATTCAGAACTTACAGAATGTTGTTGAATCGGGCGGTGCAGGCGCCGAGGCAGCTAAAACTATTCTTCTCGCATATTTAGAAGTAAAAGAAACTGAACGTAAAATGGCTGAAGTTGCACGTCGACTAGGCAGCGGCATGAGTATTGATGGCTTAATGAAAGCTAGAATACAGTTTGACAACAGTATTGCTGAAATTAAAGGTGCATTTGATGCACTTGCGACCGCTGCAATGATTACTTTCACTCCATTGATTAACAAGTTTGCTGCCTTCTTAACAAAGTTTGCACAAGCATTCCAGGATGATGTTGGTAGAGGTGACAGAAAAATACGTGGCATTGGCACAGCATTAATTGATGGCATGAACATGATTGGCAACTCAATCATGAAGTTGTTTGGATTTGATCCAGAAAAAATGGTCAACCCTGATACAATGCGCGATACAATTGTTAAAAAGATTGATAAGTTTGCAAAAAGTATATCTGGTATGATTGATACATTTAGTGCTTATATAGATACTTTTAAAGTAGGTCAAGGAGAATCTCAACGCATTGACTGGTCTGCAATGTTTAGGGATATAGCTAAAAATATTGCAGCAGGTATTATCACAGGTGTTGCAGAATTTCTTTGGTCGTTGCCAGGAATGTTAGTTGATGGTATTGGTAAGTTACTTGAGACTCCCAATCCAAAAGCCCAAGCAGACGTAGGTGCTGAGATTGTTAAAGGCGTACTAAAAATTGTTGGATTCTTATTTGCTGTAGGCGCAGTTAAATCTATGGCCGCGGCTGCTTTAGGCAAAATAAAAGACATAGCAAAAGATTATGTACAAGGAGAGTCACAGGAATCTCGTTTTAAACGTCGCAGTGGTGGTTTGCTAGATAGGATTCGAGGTAAAACACCAGAGACACCAGAGACACCTGCAGGTAGCCCGGGTGCTAGCCCAGGTGGTAAACCTGGTGGTAAACCTGGTAAGTCTAATGCAGGTGCAGGTTTTGCAAGTTTACTTACAAACATAGGCAAAGGCTTAGGTGGTCTAGGCAAAGGCTTAGGTGACTTTATAAAAGGATTTGCCGGCGGCGCTGCAAAAGGTATCGAATCATTATTTAAAGGACTTGCTAACGGTATTGGTGCATTAGGAAAGCCTAATGTTTTACTAGGGAGTGTTGCACTAGGTTTAATCAGTGGTGCAGTATTCATTGCTGGTAAAGCATTTCAACAGTTTCAAGGACTCGATTGGCAAACAATTGGCATGGGTCTAACTGCAATTGCAGGTATTGGTGTTATAGCAGGTGTTGCTGGCGCATTTGCTCCAGCACTGCTAGCAGGTGCGTTAGCAATTGGTGCTATTGGTTTAGCGTTGCAACTATTCCCAATTGATACTCTAAAAACTTTTGGCGACATTTTAAACACAGTTGTTAACACTATAATGGTAGGCATGCCTCCTATTATTACCGCGGTAGGTGATGCACTAGCAAAATTAGTTGAAGTAGGTGCTAAAGGCTTTGACACAGTGATGCAAAGCGTTGGTACACTACTTGAACGAATTAGTGGTTTAGATGCAGCCAATCTACTAGCATCAGCTGGTGCAATAGGCGCAGTTGGTTTAGCACTAGCGGGATTAGGCGCCGGTAGCGTAGTTGGCGGTATTGGTAATTTCTTTGGCAGCTTGTTTGGCGGCGGCGATCCATTTGATCGTTTAATGAAGGTAGCAGATGCATCAGGTAAGTTTGATGTGTTATCGGGTAGACTAAACACACTAGCAGGTGCTATGGGAGAAACTGCTAAAGTAATTAAATCACTGGATCCACAAAACCTAGAAAAGATTGTAACAGAGTTTACAAGACTGTGGAGAAACTTAGCCAGTGTTGAGCTAAACACAAAACCCTATTACGACTTTGCAGCAATCAGCACAGAAGCTATGCTAAAGAATGCTGATGCAATTAACAAGATTGCAGCCGCAAACAAAGCACAGAACTTAGCGTATGCAGAGTTTATTAAACTCGATGATACAAAATTTGCCAAGAATGTTAAAAACGCATACGGATATAATGCAGCCAATGCCGGCGCTACTGAAGAAGGCGGCCTAGCACAAACAGTTAAAAATGTATTTTCATCCTTGTTTGGTAAGCCAGCAACGCCGGTAGACAATTCAAAAATTACACCAACTACCCCAAGTTCTAATAATGTAACACAAAGTCCACTATTAAATTCACTGCAAACACCTGTAGACAAAGATTCAATTGGTAGAACTCCCGCAGAAATCCTAGAACAAATTGAACGAGTATTGCGTAACAATACATTACAGGTTAAAGTAACTAATCCTTAATTAAGAAAAACTTTCAGGGCCTATGATAAATAGTGCTATATTAGGATATAGAGGTCACTGATGAGTTGGCGAAAACATTTTACACCTGTAGATAACAGCGGTCTTCCGTTGAATATACAACCAAAGACTGGCGGTGATCATTACGGTCTAAGTACTACCAGTCGCTATAGTAGTTGGCTACCAGAAGTTTATGCTGGTTCCCCTAATCGCTTGATGCGATATATTCAGTATGATCAAATGGATCAAGACTTGGAAATCAATGCTGCCTTAGATACTATTGCTGAATTTGGCACGCAGGAAGAAGAGTCAAGCGGCCTACCATTTGAGATTGTTTATGAAAACGATCCCAGCGATACTGAAAGTAAAATTCTAAACAAAACTCTCATCCACTGGTGTAATCTAAATCAACTTGCTAAACGTGCTTTCCGTATTTTCCGTAGTACAGTAAAGTATGGCGACCAGTTCTTTATCCGTGATCCAGAAACATTTGAATTGTATTGGGTTGATCCTGCTAACATTGAAAAAGTAATTGTCAATGAAAGCGAAGGCAAAAAGATCGAAACTTATTTTATTAAGAACTTAGATCAAAACATGCAAGAGCTTGTGGCTACACAAGTAAGTCCAATGCATGCTCGTCCATACGGCAGCGGCCAGGGTATTACAGGTGTAATGAGCAGTGTAAACACTGCGGCCAGTAACTACCTAACTGGTGCTATTAATGGTGCTGATCAAGGACTACCAGTTGATGCAAAGCACGTTGTTCACATCAGTCTAACTGAAGGTATGGACACAGCTTGGCCATTTGGCGTAAGTATCCTAGAACCAATCTTTAAAGTATTCAAACAAAAAGAACTACTAGAAGATAGTATTATTATCTATCGTGTACACCGTGCACCGGAACGTCGTGTGTTCTTCATTGACGTAGGTAACATGCCACCGCACAAAGCACGTCAGTATCTCGAACAAGTAAAATACGAAGTACAACAAAAGCGTGTGCCTAACAAGGGCAAAGATGGCGGCAGCGTAGTAGATGCGGCATATAATCCTATGAGCATGTTAGAAGATTACTTCTTTGCGCAAACAGCAGAAGGCCGCGGCAGTAAAGTAGATACACTACCGGGCGGCGAAAACCTAGGCCAGATTGACGACTTACGCTACTTTAACAACAAGCTACTACGTGGTTTGCGTGTACCCAGCAGTTATTTGCCCACAGGACCAGAAGATGGCAGTGCTGTGTACAATGACGGTAAAGTAGGCGTTGCATACATTCAAGAATATCGTTTTGCTAAGTATGTTGAGCGACTACAAAAGCAAATTCAAGAAGACCTAGATTTTGAATTTAAGATGTTCCTAAAGCATCGCGGCATTGAAATTGACAACAGTGATTTCAACATTCAGTTCGTTAAGCCAATGAACTTCAGCAGTTACAGAGAAATTCAAATTGATACTGAACGTGCTAACTTGTTTAACAGCGTTGCTAACACTGCATTCTTGTCTAATAGATTTAAACTCAAGAAGTACTTGGGTCTAACCGATACTGAAATTAAAGAAAACGAAAAGTTGTGGCGCGAAGAAAACAACTACGAAAAATTCAGTGACGATGATCAAAGTATTGATCTACGAAACATTGGTATTAGAGCGCAGCCAGATTCGGCTGTGAACACAAACATTGAACCCGACTTAGGCGACCTAGAAGCACCGGCACCTGATGCTGGCGCAGCACCTGCAGCCGGACTTACACCTGAGGTTGGTGCAGGAACACCACCTACAACTCCTGGGGGACTATAATGAGAATTGACGAGTTTTACAATCCAGAAGATGATAAAGTTGATAGCCGTGCTAAAGGCGATACTCGCAAGCCAACTTTAACTCTGGAACAACTAAACAAGCTAAGAAAAATCAGAGAGATTAAAAAAGCTGAAGCTATTGAGCACGAAAAATTTGTTCGTGTTATGTATGCACAGCCTGCACAAGAACAAATGTAATGCACAATGCCGGACTTATCCAATAACGATCCTCAATATTGGAGAGATATAAAAGTATACGAATCGCATATTACAGTTGTAATACGTTATGGTATACTAGATTACGCAGAAGGCTATGCGCAGTTAATTAAATCTGCGTATAACGGTAGGCAACACATATATCTAGACTATTCATCTGAAGCTTCAGCATTTGTATTAGGATCACCTGAGTCTGAAGATGAATGGGTGTATCAACAGCTACACAATCTAATTAACGCTACCGGTATTCCGTTTGAGAATTTTTCTTACTATTCGGGTAACTTGTACAATCAGCAATCCTACGATGGTTGGCGCCTAGTTAAAAACATTCCTGATAAAATTTATGCTGCTAAACATAGACAACAATGGGCGCACATAGTAATTGATTCGCACCTAGATTGCTCAGACAAATACGAATCCAACAGAAACATATTCCGTCCAAAGTACTTTACGTGTTTAAACGGTGCACCGAGGAAACACAGGTTTAAAACACTGCTACACCTATGGGACGAAAAAATGTTCCCGTATGGAATTATAACATATGTAAGCGGTCAGCCTCGAACACTGGAAATTTTAAATGATATGGGTTATTCTGAATTAGCCAGCATGTTGCCCTTGTCAGTAGATCACTATTCTGAATACAATCTTATCCAAAGTCACCAAGATAAACTATCGCAGGATTTTTATAACATCTACGATCAAACATATTTTGATATTACCACAGAAACACTGTATGGTGAGGGTACCTCTAGTGCGCAGTTAATAGAAATGCTTAAAATGAACAGTTGGTGGAAAGAAATGTTTTTCACTGAAAAAACATATCGTAGCATTTTTTACAAAAGACCGTTTGTGCTTTTTGGTAGTCAATATCAATTGAAAATGTTAAGAAGACTAGGATTTAAAACATTTGACGGCATTTTGTTTGACGAAAGCTACGACAATATCAGTGACTGGGAAAGCAGATTAAAAGCAGCTATACTAGAAGCTAAACGTATTTGTACTACTAAAACAATCAAAGAAGTACATAGAATAATGTATTCTAATGAAATGCAAGACATATTAGAACACAATTATGCCCACCTAAAACACTTGGGTAAACAACACGAATTAGATAATTTTTTTAGAAATCTTAGCAGTTAATTCCACTATACTACCAACTAAATAGAGTATAATTTCTATTTTGACCTCATTTTGATACCATTTATACCGTAAAAACACCACTTATGTGTAAGTAATAATGTGGAGTAGACGCGGTATATGTGTCTACACATTATTATATGACAAATGAGGAGGCCACAATGTCAGAATCACGTGCTAAATTAGAACAGATTCTCGAACTCCTTCTTTCTGAGGAAAACGAAAAAGCTGAAGAAATGCTACATGAATATGTTGTAGCAAAAGCCCGCTCAGAATACGAGCGTGTTCTTGAAGCTGAAGACGAAGAAGTTGAAGAGTCAGAAGAAGCTGTTGAAGAATCAGAAACAGTAGATGAAGTTGTTGATCAAAGCAATGACTTCGAAGATGATATCCTAGCCGACGAAGAAGAAATCGAAAACGACGAGTCAGGTATTGACGAAGCCGAAGACGAAGAAGGCGAAGAAGGTGCTGAAGGTGAAGAAGACCTAGAAGATAAGGTTGACGATCTAGAAGCAGAACTTGAAGATCTTCGTGCAGAATTCGAAAAGCTAATGGCTGGCGAAGAAGGCGAAGAAGAACATGGCGATATGGAAATGGGCGACGACGAAATGGGCGGCGACATGGAAGTTGACATGGGCGACGAAGGCGAAGACGAGATGATGGATTCAGTAGAGTACGATCTCGACGAAGAAGTTGATGAAGACAGTGAAGTTGTTGAAGAAGCTACAAAGCTACAAGACAAAGTTGCTGCTCCAAAGGCTCCAATTGCTGACGCTTCAAACGGCACATCACCTGTAGCTAAACACAAGGCAGGCTGGGAAACTGGCGCACCTGTAAAGGCTAAAGACGGCGGTGAAGGCAACAAAGGCGCTAACAAGCCAAAGAATCACACACCTACAAACAACATGGGTATTAAGCCTGTAAAGGTAAATGCGCCTAAGGCGTAATTGTAGGGGTAATTAAAATGGCACGTAAACTTTACGAATTTATGAACGCAGACATGGGCGGTTTCAAGCTCATGGAAAGCGAAGATGGCAAGGACTTGTTTATGCACGGCCTATTCATCCAAGGCGACGTAAAGAATCAAAACGGGCGTGTTTATCCACGCTCTGAAATTGAACGTGCTGTTGAAAGTGTTAGAGGCAGATTAAGCAAGGGCGAAACTGTGTTGGGCGAATTAGACCACCCAGAAGAGCTACAAATTAATCTGGACCGTGTGAGCCATATCATTACTGATATGCACTGTGAAGGCTCAAACGGTATTGGTAAACTTAAAATCATAGACACACCTATGGGTAATATTGCTCGCAGCTTATTGAAAGCTGGAGCAAAACTGGGCGTTAGTAGTCGTGGAAGTGGTAACGTTAATGAATCCGGTAAGGTTTCAGATTTCGATATCGTAACTGTTGACATTGTGGCCCAGCCCAGTGCACCAGATGCATATCCAAAAACAATCTATGAGAGTTTGTTTAACATGCGCGGCGGTGAAGCTGTTTACAGAACAGCCGCCGCGATGACACACGATAATAGTGCAGAAAAACATTTGGTGAAGGCTATTACAGGCCTGATCCGAGAACTAAGACTTTAATTATAAAGTAGGAGACCTACTATGGCAGTGACATTTAACGAACTACTTGAAGGCGCAGGACTCAGCAATGATGCCCGTATGGCCATTCAAGAAGCCTGGGAGTCACGCCTTGTTGAAGCTAAAGAAGAACTAACAGCTGAACTACGTGAAGAATTTGCACAGCGTTATGAGCACGATAAGGCTCAAATCGTTGAAGCAGTTGATAATTTTATCACTTCAAAAGTAACAGCCGAAGTTGCTGAATTAGCCGAAGACAAGAAAGCACTCGCACAGGAAAGAGTTAAGTATCGCAGAGCCGTTAGTGAGCATGCTAAACTTCTTGATCGTTTCGTAACAGAAATGGTTTCTAAGGAAGTTAAAGAACTACGTGCCGATCGTGTTCGTGTTGCTGAGCACGTTTCAAAGTTAGATAACTTTGTTACAGATCAGTTAGCAGAGGAATTGAAAGAATTCCACGAAGACAAGAAAGCACTAGTAGAGCAAAAAGTCAAAATGTTACGCGAAGGTAAGCGTCAGCTTGCTGAAGCAAAGAAGGACTTTATCAGCAAGGCTGCTAACAAAGTTGAACTAGTTATCAACAAAGTTATCAGCGAAGAAGTTAAAACCTTCCGTAATGACATCACAGCAGCTCGTGAGAACGACTTTGGACGTAGAATTTTTGAAGCTTTTGCAAGTGAGTATAACACAAGTCACTTAAACGAAGCTAAGGAAATTAAGAAATTCCAAAAAACACTAGCCGAAATGGAAAAGAAACTTTCAGAAGCCCGTGAGCAAATTGCAAAGCAAAACGATGCAGTTAAGCTAACAGAAAGCAAACTGAGAATCGCAGAAGATCGCTACGCTCGTAAACAAAAGCTAGACGAACTAATGCGTCCACTAGGTAAAGAGAAGAAAGAAATCATGTCTGATTTGCTTGAGTCAGTTAAGACAGAAAAACTTGAAGAGTCATTCAACAAGTATCTGCCAAGCGTACTCGAAGGTGAAACACCAAGAGCGAAAAAGACAACACTCAGTGAATCAGTTGTCAAAGAACACACTGGTGATAAGAAGGCAACTGTTGTTTCAGCAGAAGCCGATGACAACGCGGACGTAGTCGAACTAGACAAAATCCGCAAACTAGCCGGACTTTCAAAATAATAGGAGTTATAGAGATGGCAAACTTATTTGAAAGCAACTGGTCCGCAACCAAAGAAGCACTTCTTGAAGGTCTTTCTGGCAGCAGAAAGGCAACATTGGATGTGGTCCTCGAAAATAGCAAAAGATATTTGTCAGAGGCCGCTACAGCAGGTGCAACAGGTGCGGGTTCAGTCGCAACCCTAAACAAGGTAATGTTACCACTAATTCGTCGCGTAATGCCAAGCGTTATTGCTAACGAACTAGTCGGTGTTCAACCAATGACAGGCCCAGTAGGCCAAATCCACACTCTCCGCGTTCGTTACGCAGAGACAGGTGGTGGTGCAACAGCAGGCGACGAAGCTCTAAGCCCATTCAAGCTAGCTTCAACATATGCTGGTTCACCAGATGCTACAGCAGCAGCTGAAGGTACACCAGGCCGCAAGATGAGCATCCAGATCCTCAAGGAAACAGTAGAAGCTAAGACAAGACGTCTAAGCGCACGCTGGACATTTGAGGCTGCACAAGACGCAGAAGCAATGCATGGCGTAGACGTAGAAGCTGAAATCATGCAAGCTCTTGCACAAGAAATCGTTGTTGAAATCGACCAAGAAATTATCGGTTCACTACGTACTCTTGCTGGTGCAGGTACAACACTTGATTTCCAAGGTGGTTCAATCATCGGTACTCCAACATACGTTGGTGACCGTCATGCGCTACTAGCTATCGAAATCAACCGTGCAGCGAACCGCATTGCAGCTCGCACACGTCGTGGTGCTGGTAACTACATCGTAGTATCACCAGAAGCATTAACAATCCTACAGTCAGCAAGCACATCAACATTTGCTCGCACAACTGAAGGTAGCTTCGAAGCCCCAACAAACACTAAGTTCGTTGGTACACTAAACGGTACAATCCGTGTGTTCGTAGACAACTACGCCGCAGACGGTACAAAGGTACTAGTTGGTTACAAGGGTTCAAGCGAAACTGATGCTCCTGCATTCTACTGCCCATACATTCCATTAATGAGCACAGGTCCAGTAATGGATCCAGCTACATTTGAGCCAGTAGTTAGCTTTATGACACGTTATGGTTATAAGGAACTAACAAACACTGCAAGCTCACTTGGTAACGCAGCAGACTACGTAGATGCAATCACACTTGCAAACGTATCCTTCCAGTAATAGTTAACTCTATATTTGGAGAAGAAAGCCCTCGCCTAGTGCGGGGGCTTTTTTTGACCGGTAAATAATAGCATGTATAAAATATTGTTAGAGCCTCATCCCAACAATGACAACTATTATATAAATGGTTTTAATTTTAGTGAGTTAGATAAACTAAGCTATAGACATTTGTATAGTAAGCAAATGTTTGACGATAAGCATTTTCCTTTTGAAATAACTTATACTGTACCTGCAGAACCATACCTATATCCGATACGGTCTGATATGTTGATAACATATCCAAGTAACACTGCTCTAAACAATTTATTAGAAGACTTTGCTTTTACCATACCGGACTGTGTAATTACTGATGTTAAAACTAGCAAGTGCAAGATACTTGTTGATAACAGTATTGAAACATACGATGTGATTGTAACAGAAAATGATTCAACAATCAACCAAATTATACTCAGAACAATTAAAAAGTATAACTTAAGCAAACAGGACATTATTCTTGTAACTGGTAATTACAAATCAGTTGCTAGTAATCATTATCTGGTTGCGATTAAAAACTGGGCTGATACCTTAATTGATCCTTGTGATAATGTGTTTTTTGAAAAACAAAAACATATGATATTGTCAAAAAGTACAAGACCTAAAAAAATATTAACATTCATGCGCAAGGAGCGTTTGTTTAGATTCCATCTGGCTAATTTTATATACGACAACAAATTGCGTGAATCTAATATTGTTACTTTTGGAAAAAATGTTTCGCAGTACTATTGGGATAGTAACTCGACTAAGTTTTCCAGCGAGTTTGTAAATTCACTACCCTGGGAATACGATGTTGATGTGCGCCCAAACGGTGCTGGGTTAGACTATGTACTAGCAAAGTCAGATAAAGAAATAGCTGCCTTCGCTGAAACCTATATCAACTGTGTAGCAGAGCGCAGTATGAGATATATGGATTACGAATTAGACATATCAGAAAAAATATTTAAACCTATAGCATTTTTACAACCATTCTTTGTTTTTGGTCAGCCCTGTACATTAGGGTACATGAAAAGTGTAGGCTATAAAACGTTTGAACGTTGGTGGGACGAAAGTTACGATCATGTTATGCCTGAACCAATTAGATTTAAAATGCTTACTACACTTTATAAAAAACTATCGCATACGGCTGACACTGAACTTGCTGATATGCTGCATGACGCATGGCCTGTACTAGAGCACAATTATTATACCTACGTAGATTATGTGCAGTCGGGTAAAACCAACGAAAATCTACTAAAAACAATACAGTTAAGTTTTGATAAATAGTTCTATAAGCGACCAACACCTAAGGAACGATTTACATGTCAAAACGTACGGTTATCAAAGCTGATGAAGAGCTAGTAATCAAAGGTAAACTTACCGTTGAAGGTAACGTTACGCAGATTGAAACTACCCAAGTTGTTAATAGACTAGAGTCTAACAGCCTGGTAATTAACAGCGACGGTGAAAACGTCACTGCTGAGTTGACATTAAACAGTGATGGTACACTTGCTACAATTAGTTTTGACAACGCAGATGGCGAGTTTAATTTTAATCAGCCAATTAATTTAGGTTCTTATCCAATTACTACAACTGGTAACATTACTGGTGCTAACGTAATTGGCACTTATCTTTATGGTAATGGTAGTAATATTACAGGCCTTACAACCACTATTGTAAGCGAAGGAACAAATTTATATTATACTGTAACTCGTGCAAACAGCGCAATTGATGCTCGTGTTACAACCGCATTCGTAAATGCTTTAGCTGTTGATTACAACAGCTTATCTAATACTCCTATAAACGTAAGTGAATTCATCAACGACGCTGGATATTTGGTTGCAGCCAACCTTGTAAGCCTAACAGCCAATGTTGACAGCGTAAATGGTCAAACAGGTGTGGTAACACTGGATACCAGTGACATTGCTGAAAATGGTAATCTGTATTTTACCAACGCTCGCATTGATGCATATTTAATTGGTGATGACGGTATTGACTATGCTAACGGTAGTATATCTGTAGACAGTACAGTAGTTAGAACCAGTGGCAATCAAACAATACTAGGAAATAAAACTTTTGCTAATACTACAATATTTGGCAATACTGAAATTAGTGCAATTCAAATATATAGTGACGAAAGCTATTATTCAAATATTGATTTTACATCTACTGCGAATATAGCTCCCCCTATGAGAATATCGTGGAACGGCGTTACAAAAGGTTTAGTGTTTGAAAACACAGAATCTCCAGGAACAACGATGTTTATCATAGACGATTCGTTGGCGTCAACGTTGATTAATAGCGAGATGTTGGTTATTAATAGCCCGACTACTATTTCTCAAAATATTGTTCCAGCATCAGCCAATACTGTTAATTTAGGCAGTTGGGAAAATCATTTCAATTATGTATTTGCTAATGTGTTACACGCTGAGTATCTGGACTTAGAAGATGCAAACATTGCAGATATTCATAATTCATTTTATGTTGGTAGTGCCAGTAGTCCAAGTATCACACGTTCAGGTTACGGTTTAACATTTACACATAATGCTAGTGGTGCATACTATGAAGTAAATGCAGGCGACGGCTTACAGATATCTGGTAACAATGTTGCTGTTGACAGCACAGTAGTCAGAACCACAGGTGATCAGACTATTACTGGTAACATTGGTATCAATGGTACGCTAACAGTTGCTGGTACAATCAATAGCCAAAATGTAGAAGATACTTACGTTAAAGATACAAAGATTACTCTAAACTCAAATGCTGCCGTTGACAATACAGTAAGCATTGAAGTTAATAGACCAGTTGCAGGCGCAAACACTTATATCAAGTGGGACGAGTCAACTGATCAATGGAAGTTTACAAATAACGGTAGTACAGAATTCTTACTACCAACAAGCACTACAGACTTAGCAGAAGGTGCAAACTTATATTATACCTCTGCTCGTGCAAACACTGCAATGGACACCTACTTAGTAGGTGGTGCTGGCTTGACATATAGCAGTGGTACATTTGCTGTTGGTGCAGGTACAGGCATCACTGTAAACGCAGATGATGTACAAGTTAATGCAGCATATGTAAGAAGCCTTATAAGCATTAGCGATAACGGTGGCGACGGTTCGCTAACTTATAGCAATTCAACTGGTATTATAAGTTATGCTGGTCCAAGTGCAGCAGAGTTATATAATCATTTCAGTGCAGGTGATGGTATTGATATAACTCAAATATCTGCCGGGATCATTGCAAATGTGTCGTATTCACCAACGGCAAATGTTGGATTGGTTGATATTGCTATCGGTTATTATCCTCCACACCAACCAGGTGTTGACGTGTTAGTTAATCTAGATAATGCAAATTATCAAAGTTCAAATATAAGACTTGACAGCAATTCTATAATAGTCCCAACGTCAAGTACAAATAGAGCTGATATTAGATTTACAGCAAAATTTAAGGCATGGATTAGTGATGTTAACCAATCAACCACTATGACATTGTGGTCTAATATTTTAGTTAACGGAAATGTTGTTAGATCTGAATATACCCGCAATGGGATAGCGGCTGGTAATACTGGTAGCTTCCCATCTGATAGTATTTTTGATGTAATTATGCCAGTTGAAGCAATCGGGCTAAGTGTTAATGCTAACGACATCATTGAATTTCAAGTTTCAGCTGATAACACTGGTAGTAGCAGTAGAGCTGCTTGGTTGGATTATACAGGAACATCTGCAAATGTAGTGTTGTATAATGGAGATATAGATTTCTCTGTTGATAGCACAGTAATCAGAACCACAGGCAATCAAAGCCTAGCAAATGTAAAGACCTTTACTGGCGAGTTAGTAATTCCACAGAACGGAATCAGTCCAACTAATAATGGTTCAATATATCACGACAACGTTGATGTATTTGCTGTTCTAAACGGTACCGCAGTCAAGCTAACACCACAAAGTGATGTTGGCGAAATTGAAGATGTAGGTCTAACAGGCGTAGACATCTACGCCGGCTATCGCTTAGTTGCTGTAGGCAACGCCAACATCAAATACCACGGCATCAGAAGTATTACAAATGGCAGTTACATTGATATAAGTGAAGCCAGTAACGTAATTACAGTTGCTGGTAATGCCACAGGTATCAGAGGTTTAATTAGTGCCAGCGGTAACATTAGTTACAATAATACAACAGGCGTAATCAGCGAAAACTTAACCACAACAGATATTGACGAGGGTAACAATCTATACTTTACTGCGGCAAGAGCCCGCGGCAACATTAGTGGTTCTGGTCTAATTACATATAACAGCAACACTGGTGTAATTAGTACTACAGCAGACAACTACAGTAATTGGAATGTTCAAACTGACAGTGGTGTTGGCGCACTTTATGGTGTAACAAGTAACAGCACAGTTATTGTGTCTGGTGGTACAGGTATTACTGTGACCAACACTGGCGGTAACATCACTATTGCAAGTACCAACTCAGCTGATATTGAAGCAGTTACAGCAGGCAGCGGTTTAACCGGCGGCGGCACTAGTGGTGCAGTTACATTGAACGTAGGCGCCGGCGATGGTATTACAGTTAACGCAGATAATGTTGCACTAAGTACCAGCGGCGTAGTAGCAGGAACATATGGTTCAGCAAGTTCTGCACCTCAGTTAATTGTTGATAGTTATGGTAGAACTACTAGCGCAACCAATGTTGCTATTAGTATTAGTGCTAGCCAAGTAAGTGACTTTACTAGTGCATCAAATACAGCAATTGATGCCAGAGTGAGCGGCGGCGCTGGCTTAACATACAGTTCAGGTGTGCTAGCAGTTGGCGCAGGAGATGGCGTAACTGTTAACACAGATAGTGTTGAACTCAATGTTGCGTTTGTAAGAAACCAATTTAGTGCATTATCACCACTTTCTTATAATGCAGCAATTGGCCAATTCTCAATCACTGAAATTGGCGACATCAGCGAAGTAGTTGCCGGCGATGGTTTAACAGGTGGTGGTTCAAGTGGTTCTGTAACATTAAACATTGGCGCAGGTACAGGTATCACTGTAAATGCTGATAATGTTGCACTAAGCACCAGCGGAGTCACATCTGGTACATACGGCTCTGCTGGATCAGTAGGGCAAGTAGTTATTGATGATTACGGTCGTGTAACATCAGCAACTAATGTTGCTATTTCAATCTCTGCCAGCCAAGTAAGCGATTTTACTAGCGCGGCAAATACAGCAATTGATGCTCGTATTGTTGGCGGCAGTGGCCTAACTTACAGTGGTGGCACACTAGCAGTTGGTGCAGGTACAGGTATTAGTGTTTCTGCTGATTCTGTTTCGGTTAGCGGATTAACAATTAGTGAATTCGCTAACTCAACAATTCAAACCAGTAGCGAGCTATTTGTTGACAGTGACACTGTCATTATGACAGCAGCCGCAGTATTTGATAAAATTAATGCTATTCAAGCAGGGCAAGGTATTAGCAAGATAACCACAGGTGACGGTGATGCTGTATTTGATGTTGATTTAACAGATATTACAGTCTTTACTTCAACTAATGTTGCAGGTAGAGCAGTAGTTCGTGATGCTAGCGGAAACTTTGCAGCTAACATTATCACAGCTACAGCAACCAGCGCACGCTACGCCGACTTAGCAGAAAACTATTTAGGTGATGCAGATTATCTACCAGGTACTGTTCTAGTATTTGGAGGCGAAGCTGAAGTAACAGCCTGTGTGAGTTATGAATCAACTAGAGTAGCAGGCGTAGTAACAACACAACCAGCGCACGTTATGAACAGCGATCTAACAGGTAATCATGTTACTTGTATTGCACTACGTGGTCGTGTCCCAGTTAAAGTTAAGGGCGTAGTACGTAAAGGTGATGTACTAGTTACAGCAGGTGAAGGGCATGTAGGCTATGCAGTAGCAAGTCTAGATCCACGTGGTGTTCCAGCCGCTGCCATAGTTGGTAAAGCTATCACAGACAAACTTGACGCTGGCCCAGGTGTTGTAGAAGCCTTAATTTAAGATTTTTCAAAGTTCCTGATAAATAGTTTTAACGGAAAACGACAATAGCACATGCTATTGACAGTGATTTTTCACTGAACTGACCGGGGACATTGATGGCTATTTTTGGTAACTTTAAGGGTACCACTCAATCTGATTTTAGGGTTGGGAAACAGGGCGCCCGCATTCACGGAAATGTATCTGTACCTGCTAGCGCAGACGCAGGTGATATTTGGATCGATAAATCCAATTCAACCTTACAGGTATATCATTCTAATGCTTGGACAAGCATTGGTTCAACCCTCACAACATTAAACGTAGACAGCGGTACACTGTTTGTTGACAGTGCAAACGATACAGTAAGTATTGGCTCTACTAGCTCTAACGAAAAGTTATTCGTTAACGGTAGCTTACGTTTAGGTACTAACCCATCCATCAAATACTCCGGCGCATATTTAGATCTCAAACATGCCAACGGCACAGGCACAGTAATTCGTGTAAGAGATAACAATAATAACACAGCACCTATCTTTAAAGTATACGGCGCAAATAACGAAAGTGAAGTCTTTAAGGTACAAAGCACCAGCGTTACTATTGCTAATGCTTATGTGCTTCCAACCGCAGACGGCACAGCCGGCCAAGTAGTTACTACAGATGGTGCAGGTAATTTAAGTTTCACTACAGTTAGTGCTAACCCAGGTGGCAGCAATACACAAGTTCAATTTAACGACTCAGGCAGCTTTGCTGGTTCCGATGCATTTACCTTTGACAAAGAAACATCAACATTACAAACAGGTGTTGTTAGGGGTGTATTATTTGAGCCTATTACCGATTACGGTACTATTGCAGAAACAGCAAACATTACCATAGACTATGGCATGATTGCTGATAGCAGTTCATATAGCGGTGACTTTGAGTACATCCTTGAAACAAAGGGTGTAACACACGATTCGTTTAAGGTAGCAAGTCTACCAAACGCAGGGATACCAGGACAGATGATTTATGTTAGTGATGAATCAGGCGGCGCTACTATGGCGTTCAGCGATGGTTCAAGCTGGCGTCGTATTACAGACAGAGCAATTGTAAGCTAAACCAAAGACAGGACACACATACATGGCGAGAGCTAAGAAACAAACGGTAGAAGAAGTAATACAACCTCAATTTGATGTTGCGGCACTAACTGAGGAAATTACTCAAGCAGTAACAAAAAAGTTAACAGTAGAATTTGAAGGAAAGATGCAAGTAGCACTACAAAAAATTAGCACAGCATCAGAGCAACGTAGAGATCGTATTGTTCTCACAGGCGCAAAACCTTATGCTATTGATGCTAGTGATGACGGTTTATTGTTTTCAAAGGAAAACGATGTAGTACTTCTTGTAGGTAAAAATGGACAGCTTGCAACAGGCACAAAAAGTCCAAGAAGTTACGGCAAAGGATCAGCACACTTTAGATCAGGCTACACCAGCGAAGCAGACCTCCCAACAAGTGGTGACGGATGCACACGTGGTGTAATCGTTGAAGGTGATGGCGATGATGATAAGACATTTGTATTCCGTGCAGTAAGCAGAATGAATCGCCAGGGCACTAATGTATTCAGTGACGGTACTATGGCATTAGGTAGTATGACTAAGGTTAACGATGCTACCTTTGGTGTTTACCACAGATTCAATGATACAGATGCCGTGTCCATCGATATTCCAACACTAGAATACGATCACAGTGCATTTAGTATAACAGCAACCGCGCCACTGAACAATCGCTGGAACGCTATTAGTGTAACAGCAGATGAGCATACAGAAGCATTTAGAGTCGACGGTACTGGTGCAGTTTTTGCGAACGGGTCGTACTATAGCAACGGTACTTGCTATGCGGAATTGTTTGAGTGGGCCGACGGCAACAGCCGCGGCGAAGATAGAAATGGATTTACTGTAACGCTAGATGCTAACGGTAAACTACGAGTAGCCGATGAAGGTGATAGTGTTGTAGGTGTGGTAGTTCCGCATGCGGCTGTTGTAGGTAACAGTGCATGGAACCATTGGCATAGCAAATACAGAAATAAAACAGTTAACTATAATGTTGTTGAATGGTTAGAAATTGAAACAACAAAATTAAAAAGTTTCTATAAACAAAGTCTTTCAAAGGACTTTGCTTTACCAGAAAATGCAATTGAAATACAAACAGATTACAATGGCAATGAATTAAAAAGATCTGTTCTGGATCATACTTGGGATAGTTCCGAAGAATATTTAGGCAGAGAAAAAAGAAACAGCTGGGCGGTGGTTTGCATATTAGGATCAGCACCAGTTTATAAAGGTCAATTAGTCAATAACAATTGGATCAAGGTAAAAGACTTGAACGATGAACTAGAACTAATGATTATAAAATAAATGATAAATATGCATAACAAACGAGTATAACTCTAGGGGAATTAGAATGGCAACAGCAATTCAGAGACGTCGTGGTAATACCGCCCAACACGCCAGTTTCACTGGTCTGGCTGGTGAAATTACCATCGATACAGATAAAAATACAGTAGTAGTTCATGATGGTACAACAGCAGGCGGTCACCCACTGGCACTAGCCTCTGAAATCGCAGCACTGGGTGGTGCTGACATTACAGCCGTAGTTGCTGGTAGTGGTCTAACCGGCGGTGCATCAAGTGGTAACGCAACCATCTCTCTAAACTATGAAAACTTAGCAGGTAACTTAGTACCAAGTGCTAATAACACATATAGTTTAGGTACAGCAGCAAAAGTTTGGAAAGACGTTTATGTTGGTCCAGGTTCGCTGTATGTTAACGGTCAGCAAGTTCTATCAGATAACAGCGGTACAATTACCGTTAGTGCTGACGCAGGCCAAAATCTTTCACTCGTAACAACAAGTGGTGGTGATCTAGAACTAAATTCAAATACTGGTGATATTCAGCTTAAATCAAATATCACAGTAAGCGCAGGTAAAACAATTACTGCTAGTGGCGGCTTAAAACTAGCTAGTAACTTAGATGTTAATAGCCAATACATCAACAACTTAACAAATCCAGTTCAAGCACAAGATGCTGCAACTAAAAGCTATGTTGATGGTGCAAGCTACCTAACAGGTGGCGACGGTATTGATAATACTTCGGGTACTATTGCAGTTGACAGCACAGTTGTTCGTACAAGTGGTACACAAACAATTGGCGGTGCTAAGACATTTAGCAGCGACCTAGTAGTAAGCGGTAACTTAACAGTAAGCGGCACAACTACAACAGTTAACAGTGAAACAATCAGTTTAGCTGATAACTTAATTGACCTAAACAGCAACTTCACAACTGGTTCACCAACAGAAAATGCTGGTATTAGAATCAAGCGTGGCGACAGTGCTGATGTACAAATCCGCTGGAACGAATCTGATGACAAGTGGCAGTTTACAAATGATGGTTCAACCTATCTAGATATGTTAACTGGCACACAAGTCAAAGCACTATTCAGTGCAACAGACTCAGGTGGTGACGGTAGCTTTAGCTACAGTGATGGTGTATTTACATACACTGGCCCAGGTCAAGCAGAAGCAAACAGCCGTATTGATGCACGCTTAAGCGGCACAAACGGTGTTAACTATAGCAGTGGTGTAATTAGCTTAGAAAGCAATACAGCAGGTTTAGGTTTAACTTATAACAGCGGTGTGTTGTCAGTTGGTGCAGGCACAGGTATTACTGTAAATGCAAATGATGTTGCTCTTTCTGCTAGCGGTGTAACAGCAGGTACATATGGTAGTGCAACACAAGTTGGATCAGTTGTAGTTGATACATACGGTCGTGTCACAGGTGCAAGCAACATTACAGTTACACCAGCGGTTGGTAGTATTACTGGTTTAGCTACAGGTATGGCATCATTCCTGGCAGCAGGTAATGCAGAAACATTTGCAGGTGCAGTAAGCGGTACAAACGGTAGTGGTAACATTGTATTAACAACTAGCCCAGTACTGGTAACTCCAAACTTAGGCACACCGTCATCAGTTAACTTAACTAATGCAACTGGTCTTAAGATTGAAGGTATTGCAGCGGCTAATATTCTAACAAGCGCAGAAACATTTGTTGACACTGATAATCAGTTAATGACAGCAGCCGCAATTGATGATAGAATTCTAAGCTACGGCTACACAACAAACGTTGGCGACATTACAGGCGTTACAGCCGGTGATGGTCTAACAGGCGGTGGCGCAAGCGGCGACGTAACATTGAATGTTGCTGGTGGTTATGGTATTACTGTAAATGCTGATAACATTGCATTGTCTAACTCGGATGTGCGTGGTCTATTTAGCGGTACAAATGGTGTAAGCTATGATAACTCAACTGGCGCATTTTCAATTAGCACAAGTTCAGCAGGTTCAGGTCTAAGTATCACATCTGGTGTACTAGCAGTTGGTGCTGGCGCAGGTATTACAGTTAACGCTGATAACGTTGCACTAAGCGCAAGCGGTGTAACTTCTGGCACATATGGTAGTGCAAGCTCAGTAGGCCAGGTAGTTGTCGATACATATGGTCGTGTTACAAGCGCAAGCAACGTAACAATTAGTATTACAGCAAGCCAAGTAAGTGATTTTGAATCAGCAGTGCGTGGCGACATTAGTGTTACTGATGCAGGCGGCGACGGCTCGTTAGGTTACAACAGCTCAACTGGTGTAATCACATATACTGGTCCAAGCCAAGCAGAAGCTAACACACGTATTGATGCACGTTTAAGTGGTGGTACAGGCATCAGCTATAGCAGCGGTGTTATTGCACTAAGCCACTTGGGTATTCAGTCACTAACAGATCCAAATGCTGATAGAATCCTATTCTGGGATGACAGCGCAGGTGCAGCGGCATGGTTAGAAGTAAGTACAGGCTTATCATTAAGCGGTACAGCATTAACTAACGCTGGTGTTACAAGCATTACTGGTACAGCTAACCAAGTAACAGCCAGTGCATCAACAGGCGGTGTTACACTAAGTCTACCACAAAGCATCCACACTGGTGCAAGTCCAACATTTGCTGGTGCTACATTAAGCAGTATTACAAAGGGTGGCACAGATGGTTCAGGTGACATTGGCCAAAGCAACAACAAGTTTGCTACAGTTTATGCTACAACATTTAGTGGCGTATCAACAACAGCAAAATACGCTGACTTGGCAGAACGTTACGAAGCTGACGATGTACTAGAACCAGGCACAGTAGTATGCTTTGGTGGTGCTAAAGAAATTACAGCTTGTGATCATCCTAATGATCATGCAGTAGCTGGTGTTATTTCAACAGATCCAGCTTACATGATGAACAGTGATGCAGGTACAGATGCTACTCACCCATATGTTGCTCTAACAGGTCGTGTACCAGTTAAGGTAACAGGCGAAGTAAACAAAGGCGACTTGCTAGTAGCTAGCGATGTTAAAGGTCACGCAATGGCTAATAACAATGCTAAGGCAGGTACAATTATTGGTAAAGCATTAGGTTCAAGTGCAGGCGGCGAAGCTGTTGTTGAAGCACTAGTACACTTAATGTAATAGGAATAAACCTAACTAAATTAGAAAGGGGCTTCGGCCCCTTTCTTTATGACATTTGTCATAAATATAATGTAATTGAGAACACTGTGCAAAAAGCACTCATACACATCAAACACTTCTAATATAATACACACACCTCAATAATAAAAACACAACAGAAAGAGGTGATCTGTGGAAGAAGTTTTTAAACTTATCGCAGAAGTTGGCGCACCTATCGCTGGATCATTGGCGATGGGTTTCTTCATTTTCCTAGTAATCAGACAATTGCTCGAAGGCGTTGTAGGACAAGTTAAGACATTGACTATGTTCTGTAAGTCTTTGGAAAATCGTGCGACTACTATGAGTAACGAAATGATGAAAATTGACTTACTAGTAAGCAGCGCACTAGAACTAAAGCCCGACATTGAACGTATCTCCAGAGCCACAAATTTTGTTGAAGATGGAAAAGTTGACGCAAGGAGAGACTAAATGTTATTTGTAGATTACGTATTTGAAACCGCCGGGAACAATATTCTTTTTGATAAAGAACTTAGCCCTAAATCAATGAACGTAAAAACAGGCGATAAGTTTGTTGTTAAGGTCGATGATGATAATAGAATAATACTAGTTAGAGTAAACGAGAGTAACTAATGGAAAACATAGCAGAACTAATTGGTCAGTTTGGTTTTCCAATCGTAGCCATGGTTGGCTTAGGTTACTTTATCTATTTTATTTGGACATTTATTGGCGAGCATATTGATCCTGCATTACACGAAATGCATATTGCATTGATTCGTGTAATTGACAAGACACGTATGCTAGATCAGGATATGATTAGATTGCAACAAAAAGTTAATGTTGTATTAGAATATAGAGCCGTTCAAAAAATTATTGAACAAGCAAACAAAGAAAGAGAACTAGAATCTCTTAAAGAAAAAGTAAACACATCACATGTAGAAAGAGTGAAAGCAAAGCAAGAGGAGACAGGACATGATACTAAGAAAAATTAACATGTTAGTTTTTTCAGCTTTACTTGTTTCTGCATCGTCAGCTGGCGCTTCCGAGATTGTGCATCAATTTAATAGCCCATCCTTTAGCGGTATTGGCTTCACACAGCACGTTCTAAGCATTTACAATCAAGAACAAGCAGCCAAACAAAAAATCAAAGACGAGAAAGCACAAGCAGAAGCAAAAGCTGAATTAAAACTAATGCAAGATCCAATCTATCGTTTCAAGCAGGCACTTGAAAGCAGAATGTATCAGGAACTTGCAAAACAAATTACTGATAACATCTTTGGTGAGGCAGGTATTAGCGAAGGCGTGCTAGACTTCCCGACAGGTGGTACAGTTGCATATAAGAAAGATGGTACATTTATTACATTAACTATTACAGATGCTAACGGCACAGTAACAGTTATTAAAGTGCCAGTAGCAACAATGGTTAACGCAGCAGGTGGTGGCTAATATGAAAAAATTATCAATAGCATTATTAGCAAGTGCCAGCCTTGTACTGAGTGGTTGTGCAAGTTATTCACAAATGGATAAACTGATCACAAAAACTCAATTCCAGGATGCAAAAGTAGAACCATCAACTATTAACAAGCCAGAATTTATATTACCAAAGCCAGCTAATGGTCCAATGGTAGTTGCAGTTTACAGCTTCTTAGATAGAACAGGTCAACGTAAGCCGAGCCCAATGGTTGCACAGTTAAGCAGTGCAGTTACACAAGGCTCCGAAACTTACCTAATCAAAGCTCTACAAGAAGTAGGCAATGGCGGCTGGTTCAAAGTAGTTGAGCGTGTTGGCCTAGACAACCTAATGAAAGAGCGTCAAATGATTCGTCAGATGCGCGAAATTTACGAAGGTGCAAATGCAAAGCCAATGCCACCAATGTTGTTTGCAGGTGTATTAGTTGAAGGCGGTATTGTTGGATATGACAGCAATGTTGTAACCGGCGGTAGTGGTATGCGTATTTTAGGTATTGGTCCGCAAACCCAATATCAAGCAGACATGATTACTGTGAGTCTGCGTGTAGTAAGTGTTACTACCGGTGAGGTATTAGTAAGCATTACTACAACAAAAACAGTATACAGTTATATGGATAAGTTAGGTGTACTACGATTTGTAGAAGCTGGTACAAAATCCATTGAAGCTGAAATTGGCATGGGTGTGAACGAAAGCGGAAACCGTGCAACTAATATGGCTATTCAAGCCGCAGTAGTTGAAATGATCCGCGAAGGCCAAAAGAAAGGTTTCTGGGACTATGATCCAAAATCTGTAGAAGAAATTAGACTAGCACAAGAAGCTGAAAAGAAGGCTAAAGAAGAAGCACAAATTCTTAATAAGCTAAAGAACACACTAAAAGGCAAAGAGAAGAATGACGCCGTAGAAGCAAAGACAAACTTAATTGTTGATGGTTCCGGCGTAACAGTTAAAACAGGAGAGAGTCAATGACTAAGACATTTAAAGGCTTGTTGTTTGGTCTTGTAATGGCTTTAGGCTCTACCAGTGCTTTTGCTCAGGTAGCAAGTACTACTAACAAGGTCTTTATTGATCAAGTTGGTAATAGTAACACAGTTACCTTAACACAATCAGGTAGTGGCAATAACATCGGCGTAAGCTCGAGTGATTATGCTACTATTACTGGCGACAGCAACACAGTAACAATGAGCCAGACTGGTGATAACAATAAAGCAAATTATAAAATAACAGGTAATGGTAACACATATACAAGTGTTGTAACAGGTAACAATAACGATGTACTAGTAACTTGCGGCACAAGCGCAGGTGCATGTACAGGTGTTATTATTGATCAGACAATTACAGGCAGTGGTAACAAATTAGTTGAAACCATTGCAGGTAGTGCTATCAATAGTAAGACAAAAATTGTTGGTAACTTAAACGACCTACAGTATAACTTATTAAGCAGCAACGGTAAACTAGATGTTGATATCAGTGGTGACAGCAACATTCTACGTCATAACCAAAATGGCGCAGCAGGTGTTAGTGGTCACGACCTTAAAGTACTAGTAGTTGGTTCACTCAACCAAATTACAACTACACAGGGTGGTACTATTGATACAACTGTAAACATCAAGGTTAGCGGCGGCAGCAACGTTATCAACGTAACAACGAGTAACTAATGCTACGCAAAATTGCAATTGCAATTTGTTTGTTAAGCGCAGTGCCAGCTTGGGCTGAGATTGGTAAAATCTCAACTCAGGTTGGCCCTGACTCTTCTATTCAGCGCGGCAAAACAGTTATTGCAGGCAAACCGAATACAGGTATTGTGTCTAACGACACAGTAAGTACTCGTAAGGGTACAACATTAAACATCAATTTCAAAGATAATACAAAAGTAAAGATTACAGAAAACAGTCGTCTAGTAATTGACGACTTTGTTTATGATCCTAAGCAGAGTGATGCTGGCAGACTAGCAATGAAAGTATCGATGGGTACTGTTCGTTATGCTAGCGGACAAATTGCCAAAGTAAATCCTCAAAGAATTAACATTAAAACCCCCAGCGCCGCAATTGCAGTGCGCGGTACAGATTTTCACATGACGGTAGATGAGATGGGCAGAAGTTTAGTTATCCTAGTACCTAGCTGCCGTGATGAAACAGAAACAATTAAATCAGATGAAGAGCGTTTGTTAAATTGTCAAACAGGTAAGATTATAGTAGAAAATGCAGCAGGTGCAGTTACACTCGAAGAACCATTTAGCGCAACATATGTAGCAAACTTTAATGCACTTCCAAACCCACCTGTTACATTAAAACTAACCAGCATTGATCCACGTATTAGTTTTGACAGTCAAGTAACCAATGACTTGATTATTAGCCCACCGGAAGCAGTACAAGAACAAATTGCTAAAGCATCTAAAGACAACGAGCAAGAAGAAAAAGAAGAAGAAACTATAACTCGTACAGCTAATGCAGATGCTAACAGAAATGCAAACAAAGACGACACAAAGATTGGTGCTATTGCTGCTGGTAGTAATGCCAAAGGTCCATGCTCTGAAAAAATTATTTGTGTTGAAGCAAATCCTTATGTAACTTTTTATAGAACCACAGACAGCGATCATTATGCTGAGGTGCGAGCAAGACTAAGTGCAAATACTAACTTAACCATCATTCATAATGGTGACGAAGGTAAAGTTGGTTGGGGTGCAGCACCCAATTCAGGAAATATTATAACTATTAGGCAAAGTAAATGAGAAAAATATTAGCAGCATTATTATTTTTCATTAGTGTGCCAGTAGCGGCACAGGAAGCTAACTACGGCTTTGAAAGTGGCAACTATACTAACTGGACTGTTAGTAATGGTAGCACCGCAGTAAAAACTAGCGGCTGGAGCGATAGTGGCTCTGGAGCACAAGTAACTACCGGCGTAAGTAACTTCTGTCCAGGTGGCGGCAAGTGCTGGACTGTTACTCCATACGGTACTTATATGTTAAGTATTCAAGCTGGCGGTGGTTCTCCTACATTTGATAGTTCAATGTCTACACTAGGTTTTACTAGTGCTGAGACCACTTCAATTAAAAATACTATCTATCAAAACGGAAACATGTATCCAACTAATGCTTCCTATGCAAAGCGCAGTGTAGTATTAGAAGCAGGTAAGACTTATACCTATGCATGGAACTATATAAGCACAGACTATACTCCATATAATGACGGATCAATGGTTGTAGTAACAGGTGCCGCAGGCCCAGTTACAGTTAACGGTCAACAAAAATATGCACTACTAGGTTTTACTAATCCTGGCACAGGTAACTATTCAACTGGTAGTTACGGTTCAACAGGTTGGCAGCAGATTGTTATCACTGTTACTACAACAGGTACATACGAGTTAGCATTTATATCTTTTAACTTAGGCGACACAGCACTAAGCCCAATACTATTCATTGACGAAATTATTGGTACTACACAATTAAACGGACAAGAGTTCACTTCAGTTGCTCCTAACCCTGGTAGTACTGCTCCTCCACCACCAGCTCCTCCGCCCGCCGGCCCAACATATTGCTGTGGTGGTACCGACTCATCATTTAATGCTAGTGCAACAAATACTGCTAAAGTTAATGAGTTTAGTTCTAGAACTGTAAAAGATTCAAAAGTAATCATTGAGCAAATTGGTTCGGGTAATAGTATTACTGTGACACAAAGCGGCACTAGAGAAAATTACTTTAAGTATTACAGTAGTGGTAACAACAATACAACAACTGCTACACAAAGTGGTACAAGTAATGCGGTAACAAATTATGTAGACATTACACTCAATGGTAGCAGTAACAATGTAACATTAAGTCAAACTGGCTCTGGCGGGGCAAAAGGAATCTTTGCTACTGTAGCAAATAACAACAATACGATAAATATCCAGCAAAAAGATAATGGTAATCATTACCTGGATCTATCTTTGAGCGGTGGTAACAAATCTGTTGCTATCATCCAACAAGGCAGTGGCAGTCATATGGCCGCAGTCAGCCTTAGCGGAAACCCAACAAGTTTCGAATTGACACAAAGTGGCAGTACACAGAACTTCTATTCAATTGTACATTCATGTGCAACAACTGGAGGATGCGGTACAATCACAGTAACACAAGGACAATAACATGCTAAAGAAAATTTTACTAAGTCCATGGACTGCATTACTCACACTAATTTTAATCGTAGGTATTAGAGCACTAGATCCCAGCTTTGTCGAAAGTGTACGCCTAAGATATTTTGATACACTTATCACCAGCAAGGCTCCTGTGCAGAATAATGTTTACACTGTGAACATTGATGAAGCCGCATTAGACAAATATGGTCAATGGCCTTTCCCACGTGATCAGTATGCAAACATAGTAAAAGATTTGTATGCCAGAGGCGCAGGCCTTGTTGTGTTCAATGTGTTAATGGCAGAGCCTGATCGTTTCAAAGGCGACAAGGCTATGGAAACTGCAATGGCGCAGTATCCAGTTATACTACCAAATGTGCCATCGGACAAGTCAAAAAATAATCCTCGCGAAACTGGTGCCGCAATCTTAGGCCCAGAGTATTTAGATACAGTAGTTCAATATCCAGGTATCATTGCTAACCTACCCAACTATGAAGGGCTAGCAATCGGCACAGGTACAGTAAACACACTACCTGAAATTGACGGTGTTAATCGTCGCGTACCATTAGTAGCCAGTGTAGACGGAACATTATATCCTGCATTAAGTTTAGAAGTACTAAGGGTAGTAGCAGGAGATCCAAGTTTTCAAATCAAGCTGAACGAGCTAGGTGTAGAGAAAATGCGTATCCCACAATTTGGTTCAGTTACCACAGACAGTTTAGGTCGTGTGTGGATTGACTGGAGTCAAAAGTCACACAGCATCAGTTTAGCAGACTTGCCCAAAGACTTCAGAGGTGCTGTTGTTATTGTGAGCCCAACGGCAGCAGGTATCAGTAACCCAGTGCCAACGGCATTAGGCCCAATTCATCCACATGAACTACAAGCCGCAGTAGTTGGTACTATGTTTAATGGCGTTAACATTCAACGTCCAGACTATGCAGACTTTGCAGAAATTGCTGCATTACTTGCATTAGGTTTAATTATTATTTTCTTATCAAGGTGGACATATGTCGGTCTTTCTACAACTGTTGTTGGGATCGCTGCCAGTGTTGGTGGCTCTTATTGGTTGTTTATTAACTACAACGTGCTCGCAGACGCGACAGCAACTACTATTGGCCTTGTTCTTGTTGCCTTGCACGTTTATGGCGTTAAGTTTGTAAGCGAGTTCTTACAAAAGCAACAAATTAAAAAGCAGTTTGGTACTTACCTAAGTCCTGACTTGGTAGCACAGCTACAGCGTCAACCAGAGCTACTAAAGCTAGGTGGCACAGAACAAGAACTGAGTATCATGTTCACAGACGTTCGTGGCTTCACAACTATCAGTGAGCATTATGGCAAAGACGTTCAGGGCTTAACTAGCATCATGAATCGTTATATGACTGCTATGACTAAAGCTATCCTTGAGAACAAAGGTACACTAGACAAGTATATTGGTGATGCACAAATGGCATTCTGGAACGCACCAGTAAACAACCCGCAACACGCAAAAGATGCAGTACGTACTGCATTTCAAATGTTATCAGCATTAAAGGAATTCAACAATGAGATTAAGGCAGAAGGCGTACCAGCTTTTGGTATGGGTCTCGGTATCAATACTGACACTGTGGTTGTTGGCAATATGGGCAGCGATCAGCGTTTTGATTATACCTGTCTTGGTGACGGGGTCAATCTTGCTAGTCGCCTCGAAGGTCAATCCAAACCCTACGGTGTCAAGATCATTATCGGACCAAAAACGGCTGAGTATGTGCGAGAAGCATACCAAGTCGTTGAGCTCGATTTACTTGCAGTAAAAGGCAAAACAGAACCAGCACAAATTTTTACAGTACTAGAACAGTTTGACGAAGCAGATGAAAAAGCACACAACCAGTTCTTGACTGCATATCGCAAAGGCGATTGGAACACAGCATATAGAATAGCCACAGACATGAGACACAGTTGGAAGGGTGAACTAACACAGTATTACGAAATGATGAGAATTCGTATTACTGAATTTAAATCAAGTCCTCCCAAAAACTGGGACGGCATCTACAGAGCCACATCAAAATGATTAAAATAGAAAGTAATCGCGACAGCACAAAATTTACTGTACTAGACGATGATAAAGTTATAGTCTTTACCAGCAGTTATGCACATGCAGTTGAAGTGTATGAGCGTGCTAAGGCCAATGACATTGATTTTATAGAAAAAATGTTTACGCCTTTTACGCCTCTGGATCCCAAGACTTTATTGTTATAAAAGTATTTCTATAGTGACGGAAATCTTTTATTAGTTGTCTAGCGTGAAAAAGTTCAAGTGGTATACTATCTGTGTATTTAATCATAGGCAGATAGTATCTACTAACTATTTTTTCTAAGCGTTTAATATCTATACTAAGAGCATCAACTATCTTGTTGTTGTATTCACAGTCAGTTAGTAATCCCAGTAGCCAAGTATGATATTCATTGTCTAAATTATAGCTTCGAACTATTTCTCTAGCTTCGTAAAACAATGCACGTATTGGATTTATATTTGTGCGATACTTTACTAGCACAGACGGAAACTTAAAGTCTGCTGACTCAGTTTCAAGTTGACTGATAGTGCTTGTATAATCTTTTCTTAGAGCACGTTTTAAACTATCGAGGCTTTGCTTAATCTTCTTTTCGTATTCTCTAACGAGAGCATCTGCAATTTTTTTATGTTTAGCAGATAACTTTTCGTAGTAACTGTTTTTTATATCGTCAATGGAATATGCCCCTTCGAGTAAATCAAAAGGGATAGTTTTTGTTCTTTGATATTTTTCTAATTCGTTCTGGATGCGTAGCAGTACGAAATCTACGACGTCGTTCATTACACTATTTATTCTTTATGGATTTTAAGAATAGTGTGTAGTTTCTCTGTACCGCCATTTTTGTTTAATGTAAGCCTAGCGCCGTTATGTAATGGTTGCGGCCACGCACCGATGTCTACCCACGCATAGCCTGCACTCTCACCGTTCAGCATTGGTGCAAATTCTTTTTCTACAACATATACAAAACTGTAATAGTAAAACTTCTGGTCGCGACTTTGATAAACGTCTATGGGATTTAGTTTAGCAAGTTCAGGAACAAAGCCAATTTCTTCTGTGAGCTCGCGATGGATGCATTCGTAAGGTGTCTCGCCTTTTTCGAACATTCCGCCCCAAAAGCCCCAAGTATGTTTAAATCGTTTATCAGAATTACGTAGTTGTAGTAAGCAACGTCCAGTATCTTTTGCTAAAAACACTACGCCTGCGGCAATAGTCATTACAGTGCAAGTCTCCAGTAACCAGGATTGTATTCACCTTCGTAACTACTTATCCATCCGGTACCGGTCCACTTGAATTGTTTTGATGTATAATCGTTAGTAACATACTGTGTAGATGTCACAACAGCAGAGTTAAATGCTACCTGCCAAATACTACCATTATATTGTATAATATCGCTTTCGTTTGCATCTACTCCCCACGCAGGGTATCCGCTTGCACTTATTGTTTCAGTTATTAGATATCGCTGACCTAATGCAGCAGGTGCTAGACCTGAACCTGGGCTACTTAATCTCGGATCGATAATCTTATCCACAGAGGATAATGTATCTGCAGGTAGTGTATCTTCATCTAAGTTAAAGATTAGCGTAGATGGATCAAGTGGATTAGCAGTAACTGATCCTACAATCAAAACCTCATCGTCCGGCGAAATACTGTTTGCAATGTTTAGCTTTAACAAACTAGTGGAAGTAAGTTCGCCCTTCATTTCAATCAAGTCTGCCCAGCTACCAGAACTTCCATCTAGTCCTACAAGTTTCACGGTTGCACCTGTAACCTGTACACGATAATCATTTGGGGTCATAACAATTTCTGCATCAACCGGCATAGAACCAAAGAAGTCATAGTATTCTTGACTGTATCCTAAATCGTTGATACTGGTTACTTTGTGTACGTCTGCAACAATTTGTTGAATGATAGTTTGACGCTTGACTTTAGCAGGCGGACTAATCCAAATTGGTACCATGAAGTTGAGTGTTGCAATATCAAGGTTTTCATCTACACCAGCTGGTATACTTCTGCTACTCCAGTTAATATCTGTAAGCTCTACTTCAAATACACTGGTCCAGTCTAACGGGTTATCGTTGCTTTGCAATTGAATACTTGGATTGAAGATTACAAATAGCTGTTCTAGGATCTGTAGCTTTGTGTCTGTATTAGTTGTCCAGATATCAACTTGCAAAGACAAATTATATGGAACAGGCATGTAACGCTGTGTTGTATATAGATTGCCTTGTTCGCTGGTGTATGTATTATTGTTTCGGTCAAATTCACGTTCGGCAACTTGTCGAGTATCAACTAAAAATGGTTCAGCAGTTCTATCTCTTGCTGGTTGGATGCTTTGAATACTTACAGTAATCATTGGCGCACTGTTGACAGTATTCTCGCTGTTGTTGCGTAGAATACTTGCAACCATACGGCTCATGTCACCGTAACGACATGGAACACGATTATAGCTTACACCACTTTTAGTATATTCGCGAACTTTAAAATTTGAGAATACACGGACAAGCTGAATCAGATAGCGTTTTATCTGTTCGTCATACCAGAAATCTAAATTCTTGCCTGCCATGCGTTTGTTCCGTTAATTGTCAGTTTTAGGTTTAACAACCTTACTGAGATTTGTTTTTTCTTCGGTAACTTCACCGTCACTGTTAATAGTAAATGTGTCGTTGTTAATAAATGTTGTAAGTACTCTGTTTGCTGCCGCCCATGTACTACGGGTATCGTCACTTTCGCGTACCCATCTACTACCACTCTTCTTAAACAATCGGTGCGGAGTAAAGTCTGTGCGTAAGAAATAATCGCCATCCTGCACACCAGTTGTTGGGAAGCTACTACCGCTGCCTACAACACTGAGTCCATTAATTGGTGTACCTGTTTCTCCAGCAAAGTCAAAACCAACGGTTGGTTTATCAGGTACTTCAGGATCAAAGTATAAATGTGCGGCATTTCTATACTGTGGATCATACGGCACATCTTTTTCAGCTTGAGCTAAGATAGCATCGTTAATGTTAATTTCAGTTTGATACTTGCTGATAAGATTGCGCAAGTCGCCTTCTTCTTCGCCAGTACCAAGGATGTCTCTGTATTCTTGACTGTCGCTGATTGGACCACACTTAACACGCCACAGGTGCGGCCACCAACGAGGATCAAAACCTTCCGCAGGTCTAGCACCGTCTTGCACTACGTAAAATCTGTTAACAGCATCTTCGCTGCCTAACAATAAGTCATCACGCAAGTGTGGTAGCTCAATAACATCACCGGGCATTAGTTTACGGCCTAATGCCTCAACCATGCTTTCAATGTGGAATGTTAAGAATATAGTATCATTGCTTAAAAACGCACCAAACTGAGTTAAATCATATTGGTCGTTATCTAAAATGTTATACTGACCACGTAGCTCGTAAATGTTTGTATCGTATTTTCTATCACGATTTTCCAAGAACAGTAAGTCTTGAATAAAAATTTCTGAGTCGTTAGTAGCACTACTAGGTCTAGTAGAATCGCCTGTATCAGGTGTTTCCTGTACACCTAAGTATTTGTGTACATGCACACCGGTTCCGCCAGCATAAAGATGCTCGCCAACTATACGATCTATAAAGTTATAGTCGTGTGTTTTAACTGGATTCCATAAGCTGATTCTTGGCATAACACTATTTATCTAAAATCTTGCCGCAATGGTGTACGCAAGTTGAACAGTGTTTTCTGTTATCGCCTAGCTGTAATTTACCCTCAAATGCATCTGTTAATGTTTTAATGTAAAAATTATGCTGTAGAACTTTGTTTATAGATCGATCTTTGGTTACAATAAGTTCGTTTTTAATAGGATCAATTAGCCTACTTAATTGCGGTTCACGCATCATGTATTTTGATGCAATATAACAGCATGGGTATACAGCACCATCAGAATCAATGTATACTTCATACTTGTCATTATTTGGGCCGTATCCTGAAACTTGACAGTTAAACTCTACGTCCATAGAAGACCAGTCGATACCATCAAATTGCTTAAATTCGTGATTCTCAACTTTAACAAACTTGTCATGTTCGTCATGCAACTCTGCTTCGTAGTGCGGCTTTATGCTGTATTGTAAATTACCTTCACGATCGTACACTGGCACTGTGCGAGTTTTGCCGCCCTGTAGTTCAAAAAATCCGTAGGGTTCTTTGATATCAAAAAACACATTGTACTTTTTACAAATAGCATCAATAACAGGAATGTCATCAACATTATGCGCAAACTTTAAGAATTCCCAGCGAGCTGGACCACCTTCTTCAAAGTAGGCTTTCATGTTAGCCCATACTTTGCTCCACTTAACATTCTTTCTATAGATATGATTAGTATGCTCTAGCCCGTCAACACTCCATACTACAAAGCTCTGTGTATCTTTAAACAGCGAACTGATCTTTGCCCAATAATCGGGCTGCTTTGCACCACCGTTGGTTCTAATTTCAATCTGTGTTTTTGGGTTACACTTAAGTAAAAATTCTAAGATAAGCAATAGATCTTTTGCAGCACTAGGATCTCCCTTAGTACCACAAAAGTTCCAACGTCTGATGCCTTTACAAAAATCTTCGCCAAGCATTAAGAAATAATCTAGCCCTAGCTCTTGATTCATAATATAAGGCATGACTGGCCCGCCATTAAGCGATCTAGGACATACAGGACATTCCGCATTGCAGCGATCTGTTAATTCAACGTGAACTTCGTTTATAGGATTTGAATACATATCAGTACTTATCTAAAACAAAACTGGGCTGTAAAAATTCTAGATAAATATCGCAACGAGGATTATATGACACAGACAATCAACATCTTTTATTTGCACGAAGGTGCCCAGTTTGATGCGGAAACTGTAAAGGATTTTAGAAACAGATCTTGGTTCCACAGAGAACTTTGGCCGTTTGAACGTACTGCGGGAATTTATAACCCACGCTGGTATGATACTAATAAGTTTTCGTTTAACATTGTTAATAACGGAAATATTTCTGCACTAGACAAATCTGCACCAACGATAATTCCTTGCGATTTCCAAAGCTCAGGCCTAGCATGGAACGATGCTACTGGCCGTACAACTGTTACAGAATTTGGATCTCGCTATCAAACAGTCATTGAACAAATGGCACAAAACCCAGATATTCCTAATAAAATTTTTCTAGTGTATTCTTGCGCAGAGCCACACTATCATAATGATTCTGCTTTTATTAGATTACTAGCATTAAAGTATCCTGATTCTAAATTTGTCACAAGTGCATCAGGTACAGTTGATCCTGTATTTCCGTGGGAAAAAACAATTACATCTGATCTTCATAACTTCAAATGGATTTCCAGACAATGGTACTTTGAACAAGTTCATGAGCGTACATTTGTTGATCACAAAATGCGACGAGCGCATATTAATTTAGAATCAATTGAGCCGCCACCACACCTGTCTGACTTCAAAACTAGAAAACCTAGATTTGTCATGACCATGAAGAATCTGAGATTACATAGATCTATAGCCAGTTACTTGGTAGAAAACGACAGGTCAATTTTAGATACATGTACATACACACGAAACTTTACTATTGAGCCTAGGATGTTCCGAGAACTAGAACGTACAAGGCAACCCTCGGAATATGTTACTGCGGCACGATTTGCATTGAAAGGTGTTAGAGAAGTTCTAGCAGAAAAAGATATTAGTGACACTGATAAAGTTGGTATAATTAATCAAATGTTTTCTTCCCCTCATAAAATTGATTTAGATAATTGTCAAGACGACACCTCTCCGCCAGCTTGGCTATACAATGGAGCAGGTATTGCATTAGTTGCATCCGGTGAAGAAAACGGTTGGGGATTCATCGACGAAAAGCCAATTATTGCAATGCTATTTAAAAAGCCTTATCTATACTTTGGTGGCCGCGGATTGTACGAAGAACTTGAAAAGATGAAATTTAAAACTTTTAGAGATTACTTCGATTTAAGTTTTGCTGTTGGGGAAACATGTTTTCAACGAGTAAACGGTTTCTATAAAGTTGTTAAAGCAGAAGCCGAAAAAGGTGAGTTTGAGTTTTGGAACGGGTTAGAATCTTTACAAGCAGATGTAGAGTATAATTTTGAATGGTTCAAGTCTGGCGACTTTAAGTACGATAACAATAATAACTTTTTTGAGGAAATACTTAATGTCTAATGCTGTTCGTGGCGCACGACCCGTAGTTAACTCTACTATTAAAGAACATTACGATTCTTTTAAGTTTCGTGAAGTTAGTTTAGCTGAATATGAGCATGTGTGGCGTAACTGGTTAACGTTTACAAATTTAAAAACCATACACGGACTAGATAGTTTCAAGCATGCAGATTATACACAAGGAACTAGCCAAACATTTGATAACTTTATTTTGAGGCATTCTCAACAGCGTGAGATAGTAACACTCAAAGGAGAGTTTCAATATCATGCATGTGTCAGTAAGCCAGTTAGATATCGCAATGTTGACCACGACAACTATTATTTTTTTGCTGAGCGAGGATTGCAGGCACTATTGATAAGCGCACCCTTTAGTGACTTTGGGTGCATGCATCCAAAGTTTGATGAGATTATGCAAGTATGCGACCAACTTGATATACCTGTGTGTTTAGATTTAGCGTACTGGGGCATAAGCAAAAACGTTCACTTGGACCTAGACAAATATCCTGCAATTAAAGAAGTTACATGCAGTTTAAGTAAACCATTTTATACTTTAGAGAATCATAGAGTAGGTATTAGGTTTACACGGGATTATGTCGACGATGGCATTAGCATGCTCAACGAAGTAAAGATGCAGAATAACTACAGCATGAGTTTAGGCGTTCATTATATGAAACAATTTAGCCCAGACTGGAACTGGGAAACGTATCAAACTCGCTATGACGAGATATGCAAAGAATTTGGATTTATTTACACAGACACAGTAATTTTTGGACTCGGTGACGAAGCCCGTCATAGTCAGTTTAATCGAGGTGTGCCTGGAAATTACAGAGTATGTATATCTGAATACTTAAATAACTGATTAAATCACGGAGCAAATATGATCGTAAATTCACACAACGACTGGGATCCTTTAGAGGAAATTATTGTAGGCCATGCGCATCACAGCCGCATTGCTACAGACATTAGCGCACGTAGCTTTAGCTATGCTAACCACCCAGAAGAAAAAATTAAACCTCTAGAAGGCACTTATCCGCAGTGGGTAATCGACGAAGCAAACGAAGATGCTGACGGCCTAGCAGACACACTTACTAAAATGGGCGTCAAAGTGCATCGTCCTAAGGTAATTGACTGGGATAATGTTAATTACGATATTGGACAAGGCTGGAACACCAAAGGTTGGTATAGCTGGTGCCCACGTGATTTGATTCTCCCATTGGGTAATATGCTTATCGAAACACCAACGCCAGTTCGTGCTAGATACTTTGAAACAAGATTGTACGAAGATATCCTTTACGAAGCTTTCGAAGATGGCGCACTATGGTTGCAAACACCGAAGCCCAAGTTACATGACAACATGTATCAGTTTGATGATCTTAAGAAAGCAACACTAATGGATCATGAGATTTGTTTTGACGCACCTAACATTGTTCGTGTCGGCCGAGACTTGTTATATCAGGTTAGTAACAGCGGCAACATGAAAGGCTTCAAGTGGCTTAAGCGTTTCTTAGAACCAATGGGTTATAAGCTACACTACAGCGAACTATACAGCTACGCACACTTTGACAGCACTATTATTCCACTACGCCCAGGCCTAGTACTGCTAAACAGCACACGAGTAACACCAGACAACTGCCCTGAAATCTTTAAGAAGTGGGACAAGATTTGGTTTGAAGATTGTGTTGTACAAGGCAGTAAACTTGCAGAACAAGGTTACATTGCTCCATGCAGTCCATATATTGGCATGAACATTCTTAGTGTAAATGAAAACACAATTATCTGTGACAGCGCACAAGAACCACTAATGCGTGAACTTGACAAGCATGGCATCGACAGTGTACCAGTTCGCTTCCGCCATAGCATGACGCTAAGTGGTGGCATTCATTGTGCTACGTTGGATCTACGCCGCAAAGGTTCGTTGGAGAGCTATTGTGATTAACTACGGGCGTATCAGCGTTGATGTAACACAGGACCAACTCAGTTCGTTGCGTTTCAATGATTACTTTCAATGCTACCAACAAACGCCCGAAGTTGCCAAATACTATACTCAGCATAACAGTAGTATCTGGCAAATGTTTAACGAAGATTGTCCGCAATGGGTTTGGGATTTAGCAAACGAAATTCCACAAGACTTTGACCGTTTTGTAGTCAGTGTAATTAGACTAGACCCAGGGCAAACTATTCCGTATCACGTTGACAAACATTTTAAATTGCGTGAGGCATACGGCGAAGGCGATACTAGTAGATATCTAATTTTCTTAGAAGATTGGAAACGTGGTCATTATTATGACATTCACGATCAGCCATTTTTAAAATGGCGATCTGGCGATTGGGTAAAGTTTGGCCCGCAAGATTGGCACACCGCAGGTAACATGGGTACCGAGCCTTTCTATTCAGCGCAGGTGACTGTACTCAAATATGTATAAGGGAAATGTCAATATTGATTTTGTTAACAATGAAATGTTAGCAAAAATTAAATTCATAGAACACAATCATGTTCTATGGTGTGCTGGTATGTGGGAACAAATGGGAGTACCAGTACCTGACTTTCCTTACGATGCTCCGTGGATATATCAGAGCTTTGAGAATGACTGTCCGCTATGGGCGCATGACATTAAACGCATGTTTGCCGATACATTACTGTACCCAACGGTTACAATTAATTTAGTAAAGCCCGGTCGTTATATACCGCCGCACAAAGATATGTTCTATCGTTTGTTAAAAGATTCTCCGACAAACATTGGCGATCGAGAACCAGTAAGGATAAACATCTTTCTACAAGATAGTCAGCTGGGGCATATTTTTGAAATGGCTGGCGAGACATGGTTAGATTATAAAAAAGGCGACTATACAGTTATTCATAGAGGTGTAGTTCACAGTGTTGTCAATATTGGCTATCAGCCCAGATACACAATGCAGATATCAGGCTTTGCAGAAAAAGGTTACTTTCAATGAAAATTTTTATTACTGGACATGACGGATTCATAGGTCAACACTTAGTTGAACGTCTCAAAGACAAACATGAGCTAGGATTTCTTACTCATGATTTGCGAGACCACGACAAGGTAGGATTTCAAATACGACAGTTTGATCCAGAGATTATTGTACACCTTGCTGCTCGTACCGAAGTAGAACAGAGTTTTTACGAACAGATTACGTTCAGTGATATTAACTACACTGGCACAGTAAATCTAATTGAGATTGCCAAAGACTTACCTAACCTTAAGAACTTTGTTTTTGCTAGTACAATGGAAGTATATGGATGGCAACCAATTAGCGATTTAATCCGCGAAGGCCGCGAGAAAAGCATTTTTGCTTTTGATGAAAGCACACCACCTAACCCTAATGCTCCGTATGCTGTTGCTAAGTACGGTTGCGAAAAGTACTTAGAGTATGCACATCGTAGCTACGGTCTACCCTTTACTGCTATCCGTCAAACTAATGCTTATGGACGCAAAGACAATAACTTCTTTGTTACAGAACAAATCATTTATCAGATGCTAACCAATCCTAAGGAAATTAACCTAGGATACGGTGAACCATATCGTAACTTTATCTACATTGACGATTTGCTCGATGCATGGGAAACTGTAATTAACAATCCTGACAAGTGTGCAGGTGAAATTTTTTGCATTGGCCCAAGCAATGCACTTAAGATCAAAGACTATGTAAAGATTATTGCTGATAAGATTGGCTGGAAAGGCCACGTAAACTGGAACACAAAGCCCAAGCGTCCCGGTGAAATCTATTTACTTAATAGCACTAACAATAAAATTACTGCCCGCCTAGGCTGGTATCCTAAAGTTGATCTAAGCGATGGCTTAGATAGAACTATTGCAATTTGGCGCAACATTATTGATAACGATATAGCGTTCAATGTAAAAAAGAAATTCAGTGTTGGAAAATAAATGCATAAGATTGGGTTCTTGCAACCAAACTTTCAGAGTGGACCTAAGCACTTAAATGCTTTTTATTTGCCATATACTGTTGGCATATTATGGTCCTATGCAAAACAAGATCCTGTTATAGCAGAAAATTATTCTGTTAAGAGATGGGTGTTCCGCCGCGACCCCGCAGATGAAGTTGTAGCCGATTTAGCAGAGTGCGCAGTTGTTTTCTTTAGCTTATATGTATGGAACCGTAGGTATTGCTTTGAAGTTGCTCGCAGACTCAAAGAGCTTAATCCTAATTTAATAACAGTCTTTGGCGGCCCTGAACTGCCGCACCGTGATCCTAATATATTTACAAAGTACCCGTTCATTGATACAATTGTAGTAGGCGAAGGCGAACAAGTTGTACAAGAAATACTGTTAAAGCATCACAACAATGAGCCAATAGACCAAGTTCTACATGCCGCTCGTATACGTGATTTAGATATACCTAGTCCATATCTAACCGGACTATTTGATGACCTTATGGCACAGCATCCAGAGATAGAATGGATGCCCACGCTAGAAACTGACCGTGGCTGTCCATATAAATGCACATTCTGCGATTGGGGTGGACTAACTGCTAGTAAGGTTGTTAAGTTTGGTCTAGAGCGTGTGTTTGACGAACTAGAGTGGTTTGCAGATAAAAAGCTACCGTTCCTAACAATGACTAATGCTAACTTTGGTATATTCCGTGAACGTGATATGCTGATAGCAGAAAAGATTGTTGAGCTTTCAAAGACTACAGGTTATCCAACAGGTATTAGCGTAAGCTATGCAAAGAACAGTAATGCAGACATATTTGAAATTGTAAGAAAGTTTCAAAGTGCAAATATTCAAACAGGTTTTATTTTAAGTTTGCAAACTACCACAACGTCTGTGTTAGAAAATATTAAACGAACTAATATGAATATCAATGACATTAGTTCCATTGCAGACTTTGGCCGTAAATTACAAATGCCTATTTTCACAGAAGTGATTATGGGATTACCCGGCGAAACATTAGAAACTTGGAAACAAAATCTAGAGAATATTCTAAACGCTAATCTGCATAATGGTATTGATACATTCTTTCTGAACATGATTGAAAATGCTCCTATGATGGGCGATATTGAAAAGTATGATATTAAAACATTCTCGGCTAATGATATGTTTTATGAAACCAGCGATGAAATGTCATATGAATCGTCAACATTGGAAAGAGTTGAAGTAATTAAAAGCAACAATACTTTATCTGAAGAACAGATGTTAGAAGTATTATTATACACTTGGCAGTTAATTGGTTTTCACATTTACGGTATTAGCGACATTATAGCCATATACCTTAAAAAGTCACAGGGCGTTAGTTATAGAGAATTTTATGACAAACTAAATGATTATCTTGCTAATGATGATAATATAACCAAATGGAAACAGTCTATTATTGCCGGATATAAACAATGGTCAAAAACCGGAATGTTTATTGTTAAGTCGGATAATCTTACTTTATTAAGTTGGCAAATGAGTAATAGTCTTAGTTTATTAATGCATAATGCTGATTTGGTAAATCATTATATAAGTAAAGTAAAATCGTTTGTGGTTGACAATTTTGATATAGATGCTATAATATTAGAAGATTATGAGATTCTAGCTAAAAACAGAATCAAGCAATGGGGTAAATATCTGCACGATCCTGCTACTATATCAGTAAGCACTAACTTATTTGATTACGTTCAAAATCAAGCAGATAGCGTAGTTGTTGAAAAACAACAGTATTTAGTGCAAGATCGATTCAAGCATTTCCCTGTGGCTTTATCGCAACACATTGATAACATCATATACGGACGCAGAAGAACCTGGGTCCTAAACAAGGTTGACAAGATTTGAGTTTATGCTATACTATATACGTGTTCAGAAATTAGGAGTAATCCGTGGCAGCACAACGTAAAGTACTTTCAGTTAACGGGACTACAGAACCGGATTGGAAAATCATCCAGCCGGGCATGAAGCCTGTTCGCATCAACGGCATCGAGCGCGACTATAAGCAGTTGCTTTGGGGTGCCGATACCTTTGTTCACTATGACGTAGATGACAAGAAGCGCATGACCAGCTTCTTCAAGTACTGCGAGAAGAATTTTGATAAGCGTAAGGCGGCACTACTCAAAAAGTTGCCGGACTATACGTTCACCACAGTTTCTAAGTATACTTACTTAATTGAGCGTGGTGTTGGACTAGAAGAAGATCGCCTCAACTACATTAAGAAAAAGGTTGAGGAATTTATGGAACAGGCAGAGTCTGTTGCCAAGCAAGAAGCTAAAGCTAAAGCAGTTGAAACCAAAAAAGGTCCAGCAGTTGTTATTAGTATCCAACAGCGCATGCGCGAGCAGGTGAGTGATCTTTGCGCACACTGGGACTTCCTCATTGACGAGTTTTGTCAAAAGCGACTAGATGTAGCTACCTTTGACCCGTACGGCCAAATGCAAAGCTATCGTGATAACATGATTAAGGCGGCACATGCCAAGATCATTAAAGAAATGTATGCGGCACAGTTTGAAGAAGCCAAGGAAGTAGTTGCGTGGAAGGATGAGCAGATCAAAGAGGGTTATTCCTACATGACTGCTAAGATGCGCAAGGAATTCCTGGCCTTGTACGAAAAGATTAACATTGCCTGCGACACGTTCATTAACACAGGCAAGGCTGTGCGTAAAACCCGCAAGAAGAAAGCAGTTAGCAAGGACAAGATTGTTAGCAAGCTCAAGTTCAAGCAAAGCGAGCCAAGTTTGGGACTTGCAAGTATTAACCCAATGAACATCTTGGATGCACAGGTGCTGTGGGTATACAACACTAAAACCCGCAAGTTGGGTGTATACGTAGCGCAAGAACACCATAATTTGATGGTTAAGGGTACTACTATTCTAGGGTACAGCGAAAAGCTCAGTGTGCAAAAGACTGTGCGCAAGCCAGAACTACTCAAAGGTGCAGATAAGCTAGCACGTACCAAGTTTCAAAAGTTGTTTGAGAGTTTTAACTCTACTGAGACCGCTCTTAACGGACGCCTAAACGAGCATACTGTGCTGGTTAAAGTGTTCTAAAGATAAATAGTACTATGCCAGTAAATAGTATAGGATATAGTAGCAGAGAAGATCTCATCCGAGAGCTTAAACTTCGTTTGGGCGACGGTATGGTTGATGTTGAATTAGATAGAGAACACTACGATGTTGCCATTGACAATTCACTGGCCAAGTACCGTCAGCTCAGTAGCGGCTCAGTTGAAGAAAGTGTTATCTTTATTCAAACACAACCGGGCGTTACAGAATACACTTTACCAAACGAAGTAATTGAAGTACGCAGACTATATCGCAGAGGCATTGGTACTAACAGCGGCGGCGGCACAAACTTTGATCCGTTTGACGTAGCGTTTAATAACATGTATATGCTACAAGCAGGCCAAATTGGCGGGCTTGCTGTATTTGATGCGTTTGCCCAGTATAAAGAAACTATTGGGCGTGTGTTTGGTAGCGAGTACAATTTCCTTTGGAATCGCAATACCAAGAAGCTGAAGATACTTCGCAACGTTAATCATGACGAAGAAGTAGCAGTTGGCGTTTATAACTTTATTCCTGAAAGCGTATTGCTTGGCGATGTCTATGCAAGTCCGTGGTTAGCCAGTTATTCGTTAGCACTGTGCAAACACTATTTAGGCGAAGCTCGTAGCAAATACAAGAGCGGATTACCCGGCGCTGGCGGCAACGTACAACTTAACGGCGACGATTTAAAACAAGAATCACAGCAAATGCAAGAGCAACTAAAGCAAGAACTCCATAATATGGAAGAAGGCAATAGTCCTCTTGGTTTTATCATAGGTTAAAAATGATTATTGGTCTAGTTGGCTTTATTGGCAGTGGCAAAGACACTGCGGCTCAACATTTTATTAAGAACGGTTGTATTAGAGATAGTTTTGCAACGCCACTTAAGGATGCATGCAGTGCAATCTTTGGTTGGCCGCGAGAACTACTCGAAGGCGATACTGTAGAAAGCCGTGAGTTCCGTGAAACACCTGATATGTTCTGGACTCGTAAAACTGGCATTGACAACTTTACCCCACGTCTAGCATTACAGTTAATTGGCACCGATGTAATGCGTAATCATTTCAACTCTGATATTTGGCTTAATAGTCTAGAGTATAGAATCCGACGTGCATCAACTTCAGAGTGTGTAGTAATCAGTGATGCTCGATTCCGTAACGAACTTGATCTAATTCATAATATGAATGGTAAAATTATTTGGGTCAAGCGCGGAGAACTACCGCAGTGGTATGATGTAGCAGTAAGTGCTAACTCGGGTAATGCAGTAAGTCGTAAAATTATGCAAACTCGCTATAAAGATATTCATGAAAGTGAATGGAATTGGGCAGGTTACCCTGTTGACTTTATAGTTGACAACAACGGCTCACTTAACGATCTCGCTGATCAAGTTGAAGATATACAGCGTAAAATCTTTAAGAGTACACTTAAATTAGTTTGAAGCCTATTTACCATTTGATGGTAAATTTCGTGTACCCACAATTCAAATAATACCATTTTTCTCCTTTTTTGCATAAATAATTGCAACGTTCATCAAAGGAGAACATAAATGGCGACATTAGTTTCACCTGGTGTTAGTATTAGCGTAACAGATGAGAGCTTCTATGCTCCAGCTGGTACAGGTACCGTTCCTCTTATCGTAATTGCAACAGCACAAGATAAGAGCACACCCGACGGTAGCGGTACAGCAGAATTTACTACATCAGCAAATGCAAATCTAGTTAAATTAATCACAAGTCAACGCGACTTGTTAACAAACTACGGTAACCCTAGTTTCCAAACTACAGCAAGCAATACACCAATTCATGGTCATGAGCTTAACGAGTATGGTCTACTAGCTGCCTACAGTTTCTTAGGCGCAGCCAACAGAGCATATGTTGTTCGTGCCGACATCGACCTTGCCGCTTTACTTCCAAGCGCAGCCGAACCAACAGTAGATCCAGACAACGGTTCTTACTGGTTAGATACCAGTGAAACTGTTTGGGGTCTAAAGCGTTGGAATGGTAGTGCATGGGTACGTCAAAGCATTAAGGTTCCAGCAAGCACAGATCTAACAACAGCAAAAGCACCAAAAGCCGCATATGGTAAAGACGGTGAGTTTGCAGTAGTTTATTTCACTGATTCTGGTACAACTGATACACGTATCAAGTTCTATCAAAAGACCAGTGGTGCGTGGGCAGCTATTAATTCTTCATCATGGAATTCAGCAACAAGTGGCGCAGACTTCCAGGTAGCTACACACTTAGCTATTCCAACAACAAAGAGTGGTGGTGGTTCACTTGCTACAGGTGACCTGTTCCTACAAACAACAGCACCTAACAACGGTACAACACTAAAAGTTAAATTGTACGATAGCTCAACAGGCTTGTTCACAGACGAAGTAATTCCTCTATACGAACTATCCAGCGAGATTTATGCAGATCTAGGTGGTGCAGTAGAGGGCGATCTTTGGGCTAAGGTAGTTGAAAGCGATACAATTCCAGGCTTATCAATTTACCTAAAACGTCACAACGGTGGTACAAGTGTAACAGCTACTTCAACTGCGGCACTAAGCGATACAGCAATCAGCTTAACAAGCCATAGCGGTAAGTATGCATTTGATATCAGTATCAACGATGGTACACCAGTTAAGGTATTCTTAACCAGTGATACAGACAGTGATGGTAACGCTAGCGTTGACGATATGGTCGCTGACATTAACAGCGCACTGTCAACTGCTAACGCAACACTAAGCTTCACTACAAATGCTCTTGCATCAAATGTAAGCGGTAAGATTCGTATTACTAACACAGATGGTTATGACATTCTTCTAAACAGAGGTAACGTTACAGGATTTACTCCAGCAACAATTAACCTAACTGAAGACGTTGCTTATACAAACTTTGAAGCACTAAGCTACGAAGCAAGCGCCACACAAATTGCAGGCGACCTACCTGCTAATAAAATTTGGGCAGACTTCACAATTACTGCTGATCGTGTTGACATTCTAGAACATGATGGCAGCGATTGGATAAGCCTAACTACTGATCTACAAGTTACTGCAACAGAACCAACAACTCAAAGCGATGGTTCAACAGCACTATCAGCTGGTGACATTTGGGTCGACAGTGGCGACTTAGAAAACTTCCCAGTAATCTACAAGCATGATGGTGATGCATGGGTACTAGTTGATAATACAGACCAAGTAACTGGCGATGGTATTATCTTTGCAGATTTCCGTGTTGATGCAACAAGCTCACTAGACGGTGACGCTCCGGCTGCAACAGCTTATCCTGCAGGTATCTTAGGTTGGAACAAACGTGCAAGCGCAGGTAACGTTAAGCGTTGGAAACCAAACTTTACCCATGAAGGCGTACTGATTGGTCCACGTTGGGTTGACTTCTCTGGTAACAAAACAGACGGTTCACCATATATGCTACGTAAAGCACAGCGTCATGTTGTTGTACGTGCAATGCAGGCTGCATTAGCTAGCAACGAAGAATTAAGGAATGAAACAAACCGTTTCAACTTAGTTGCGGCTCCAGGCTACACTGAACTACTAGACGAAATGATCACATTAAATGTTGACCGTAAGGAAACAGCATTTATTCTAGTTGATCCACCATTCCGTCTAAAAGCAGATGCTACAAGCACTCAAGCATGGGCAACCAACAGCAACAATGCAACTGAAAACGGTGAAGATGGTCTAGTAAGCAGTACACCATACGCAGGTGTTTACTACCCACATGGTTTAACAACAAATCTAGATGGTTCAAGTGTTATGGTACCAGCAAGTCATATTGCTCTGCGTACACTAGCATTTAACGATCAGGTTGCTTTCCCATGGTTCGCACCAGCTGGCTTCCAGCGCGGTCTTGTAAACAATGCTACTAGCGTAGGTTACCTAGATCCAGTAAGCTCAGAATATACACCAGTATCTCTAAGCGAAGGTCAACGTGACAGCTTGTACATCAACAAGATTAACCCAATTGGCAACTTCCCAGGCCGCGGTCTAGCTGTATTTGGTCAGAAGACTCTAAACCCAGTAGCAAGTGCATTGGATCGTGTTAACGTAGCACGTCTAGTTGTTTACTTACGTGAACGTCTAGATGACATCGTTAAACCATTCTTGTTTGAGCCAAACGACGAAGTTACACGTCAGAACGCGAAGGTTGTAGTTGATCGTTTCCTAGGTCAGCTAGTAACACAGCGCGGTCTGTTTGACTTCCTAGTTGTTTGCGATACAACAAACAATACACCAGCAAGAATTGATCGTAACGAACTACACATTGACATCGCTATTCAGCCAGTCAAAGCAGTTGAGTTCATCTACATTCCAATTCGCATCCAGAACACACTGGGCGCAACTGGTTAATAGGTTACAACAACTTAGTAACAGGAAAAGGGGCAGAGATGCCCCTTTTCTTTTGGAATTAAAGCAAGAGTTAATGATTTTGCAAAGAATATGATAAATATTTGCATATAAAACAGTTCGTAGGAGAACAAGATGGCAAATATTAATACAACAGAAACCAAGTCAAAGTTTGGTGTTCCTGTTACTGGTGCCACAGGCTCTGGTATCTTGATGCCAAAGCTAAAGTACCGTTTCCGTGTTAGTTTCTTGGGAGGCTTCGGTGGTGAAGTTGAAACAAGAACACTTACACAAAATATTCAAAACGTAACTCGTCCAAAGATTACTTACGAAGAAGTAACAGTAGACAGCTACAACTCAAAGGTTTATCTACAAGGTAAGCACAGTTGGGAGCAGATCTCTGTTGTTATGCGTGACGACATTACAAACAGCGTAGCTAAACTAGTTGGCGCACAGATTCAGAAGCAGTTGAACCACTTCCAACAGACAACTGCCGCTGCTGGTAACGACTATAAGTTTGATATGCAGATTGAAGTTCTTGACGGTGTTAATGCTGGTGCAAGTGAAGTTTGGTTCCTAGAAGGTTGCTTCTTAACCAACGTTGACTACAGTGACAGTGATTACAGCGCAAACGATCCTGTAACAATCACACTACAGGTTCGCTATGACAATGCTACACATTATCAAGGTGATAACGACGTTAACGGTCGTGCAACTGCTGGTAACCCATTCCCAGACGCAGTTGACTTCAACACTCTAGGCGTTCAGGGCTAATTTAGTCTAGCAGCGAAGGTCTCGACACGATGGGGAAGTTATTTGACATTCTTGGATTAGGTTCCGGAAAGAAAAACTTTTACGTTCGAGACTTTCGCAACGCTTATCATCTTCGACCTGACGCATCACCACCTCGTCAGAAGTTTGAAGGATATGTTAATTTCATTATTAACAGAGCTTTATTCCCAACAGATCAAACTGCTCAGTTTAGAAATCAAATCAGCAGTTTAGTAAGATCTGCATCGCTTCCTGGCGTTGACTTTAAGACTGAAGTTAAAAACAGATACAATAGTAAAAAGATAATACAAACAGGCGTAGAATATAAGCCTGTTAGTATCACTGTGCTAGATACAGTAGGCAACGAATGGCTTACGCTGTTTATGAAGTACTATTCATATAATTATATGAATGCCAGAAATAAACAAACCAACGCTGGTGGGCGCGATCTCACAGACCCTCAGAGCCTAAACTCAACTATTAACATATCAAGTAAATTTGGTAGCAGTGATTTTGATAGTAATGCCGCCGGATTCGCTATTAATCAATTGAAATATTTCTTTGAACGTATTGATTACGTGATGTATCACGGTGAACGAGCAGTACAGTACAGTTTGATTAATCCAGTGTTAAAAAGTTTTGACCCGGGCGATCTAGATTATTCCAGCAGTGAACTTCTCGAGTTTAAACTTGATTTTGAGTACGAAAGCTTCACACTATATAATCAGACAAACTTTGTTATGTCAGAGAACGATTTAAGCAGATTTGAAAACGCAACAGAGCTAACAGGTCCTGCGTTTGAATCAAATAGAATACCTCCTTCTTTAGAAAAACCAACTACGTTGCAGATACTAGGATCAAAAGAAACACCATACAATAGAGCGGCGCAGCCTAAAGTTGCAACATTAGTTAGTGCTACTACTCCGTTGGGAAATGTATCTGCTACTTATAATAAGACAATTGACGTACAAGCAGTTAGCGCCGGCAACGGATCTAACGGTGGATGGTTTAGCAATCTTCTTCAAGGCGCCGCAACCAATGCGCTTACTGCCGCTATTAATGGACAGAGTGTAAGAAATGCTGTATTGGGTACTGTAGTTGGGTCAGTTGCAAATGCCACTCGCCCGGGTGTAGCTGCTACCAGAGGTACTAGAACAACCCAGACCAGCACAAATACTGGTGAGAACCCGCAACAGAATCCAGGACCGTAACAATGAGTACTAGTCTATACGATACATTTGGTAACGAAATCAAGTATAAACAAATTGAAGATACAATTGTTGCTTATTTAGAAAAAGCTACAATTAAATTTCCTGTACCTGAAGCTAGTGTTGAGATATTAGAAAAACTTACCACTGAAGATACAACTCATATCAATCCGCAGTTGCTTGAGCAAATTGAGCTACGTCTGGTGTCATTGGGATTCAAACAAGCAAAAGCTAAAACGCTGGCCGTAGTATTATGTTCTGTAGCAGAAACACAGGGCGTAAATCCACAGACATACTTTGAAGTAAATGAAAATAGCTTAAAGCTAACTGTTGATACTTATAACACCATTAATGCAATGCGTCCGCCGGGCAATAGAATTAATGTTGCATTGCCACTTTCTAATCAGAGAAGTAGATATAAATCGTTGATAAAACCTTAAAGGGGCATGCATGAAACAGTTTGCCCAAGGAACTTACCAACCACAAAATCCTCAAAAATACGCTGGTGATAAGCCTCCCTACTTTCGTAGTAGTTGGGAATTGGCTTTTATGCGTATGTGTGATCAGCACCCTAATGTCTTAAAGTGGGCCAACGAAAGTGTAAAGATTCCGTATAGAAATCCGCTTACAGGACGCTATGCAAATTACATTCCGGACTTTATGATTCAGTACATTGACAAAGATGGTGGACAGCACGTTGAGCTCATTGAGATCAAACCTAGCGGTCAAACCACATTAGAAAATGCTCGCGGTAAAGTAAATCAGTTAGCTACACATGTTAATGCAGCCAAATGGGCGGCTGCACAAGAATGGTGTAACCGAAAAGGTATTCGCTTCAAAGTTATAAACGAAGATCAAATTTTTCACACTAACAAAAAAAGAAACCCTAGAAGCAGAATACCTAAAAAAAGATAACCATAAATATTTCTATGAGGTTATTGGTAGGTGGCGATAGCTTTGCCCAACGTCCTAAAGATGAAGATAATACACACTGGTGCGAACTATTAGCACTGGAACATTCTGTACCTGTGGACTTTGTAGCTGTTGGTGGCGCTGATATCTCTACTACTACGTTAAAAACAATACAAGCTATCCTTAGCGAGCAATATACTCACTGCGTATTTTTTATCACAGATTGGTTTAGGGATGTCGTACACGCTCAGTTAAAAGACATACACTCAAAGTTTGATTACATCACACCCACTAATTTTTATTCTTCTTTGAATCTCCCTAGTTATTGCTTTACTAGAAATGTGTTTACAGAACACACTAAGTACAGATTTACAGGTTACTTTAACTTAATTGAAAACAGTAGTGATCAGTTAAACTACAAAGAGCTTTTAAATTATATGCAGTTGAAGGCCGACTTTACTTATACACATGATCATCTTTCTAATCTTTCTATGTTAGCAAATGTTGCTAAAGAAAAGAATGTAAAGCTAATGCTTGTTGAAGTCTTTAGTAATACTATAGCTAATAATGTAGATGATTTTGCTACGTTTATACCTAATCTTCGCTCAAGTGTGTTTAATTATTTTAATTCAATGGGCACTTCACAAAAGCAGTTCTATCAACACAAGGATAACGAGCCTTATAAACAGATTCCTTCACATCACGGAGCAGGACAACACAAGCATATTCTTGCACTGTTTCGTAACGAAAAACCAAACTGGCTTACATAAATACTATTATGACTAAACGTTTAGAAGAAGAGTTCAATCTACCACCGCTAGAAGATGCACTAGCAGCATCAATGCCGTCTGCTGATGAGCCAACTACAGAATTACAAACTATCGAAGATGCTATCAGCATCAGCGAAAAAATTAACACTGCATTGTCTGAAGTTCGTGGCATGGATGGGCACGACAAAGAGATGGATGATATTGCACAGCAAGCAATTGACAGTTATCAACAGCTTATGAGTTTGGGCATGAATATGAGCGATATGGCAGCAGGTCCTGTGTTTAATAATGCGGCTCAGATGCTTAAAATTGCACTAGAAGCCAAAGACAGCAAAGTTAGTCGTAAGCTAAAGCAAGTTGATTTAATGCTTAAAAAAGCTAGGCTGGACCAGCAAACTGCCAAAGACGATCCGCACGAAGAAGTTCAAGCCCAAGTACTCGACCGCAATGAATTGCTAAAACTTATCAATCAAAAAGATAAATAAGTACATAGTTGTTAAACAACTTAAAAAATATTAGGAGAATATTATGGCACAGGTAAAAAATGCCGGTAAAGGCGTTGCAGAATTTGCAACAGGTTCATTAATCAGCCGTCACAATCTAAAGTTCATTCTAGTTGATCTAGGTGGCAGCATTGCATCAGAAGACGATGCACCATTTGAAGCTGTAGAGCGTGCTCTACACCTCATTCAGCCACTAGCATACTACATGCCATCAGACACAAGTGGTAAAATCCACGCTGTAGTTGATGGTTCACAGTTTGATGCAGCAGCACTAGAAGATCAGATTCAGGCTATTGGTACTGATACAGTTAACGGTTACGACTTCTCAGGCGCAACAGTTACACTAGGCACAAGCCTAACAGTAGCTTAATTTTAATGTAGGGCAGTTGAAACGCCCGACGAGTAGAAAATGGAAAAGGGCCTTCGGGCCCTTTTCTTATATCAGATGATAAATAGTTGTAACAGGAGTTCATTAATATGCAACTAAAAGATTTTATCGCTGAAAGCTTCAAAAAAGAATATGCTTACCGCGTTAAGTTTGCTTGCGACTGCGGCCCAGAGCAAATGACCAAATTAGAAAACTGCTTACAAAAGTATAACCTAGTAAGCGCCGCTCCGTGGAAGCGTACACCAATTCAAGAAAACCCAATGGAATTTGTTCGCGCAAAGGGCGTAAAGTTTGTATCAGAAGTTTGCAGTACAGACGTAGTTCTCAAATATCCGACTAACCCACGTATCTTAGAAGTGTGGTTAGCGGTTAACATGGGCATTGATCACGAGCGTGTTCTTGTATATGATGTAAAAGAACCACGTAAGCTAGAAGCAGACAATGCCGCAGAGCGCACAGAATATAATAAAGATCGCCAAGTAACCGAAGATGACAGCGTACTAGGTAAGGACGAACAAGCGCATTATGAGATGCAAAACGAAGGTCTCGAAGACGTTGTTTATTTTGGTGAAGAGTATAACAAAAAATTCCTAGACACACTGGCTAAGATTAAAGCTGAAAAAGGCGCAGACTATTTCCGTAACTATCCTAGCAAAGATGAAATCATGGGCGATAACTTAAAGCCAATGTGGGACACACTACACGGTGTTGCTAATATGGGACAAGGCGCCGAGTCAACTAAAGAAGTTGATGTTATTAGTCAAAGTTCTAGAAGGAATTAATAAACATGAGACTGTCAAGTATTTTTGAGCAAGATCCAGCTACAGCTTCAGGTGCCGCCTCAGTTAGCCGCACAATGGGCAGCGGTGCCAGCGGAGTATCAGTAGCAAGAGCATTAGGTAAAGCCGAAAAGGGCGAAGCACTAAATCCTACACTGCTCAAAGCACTTGCACCTTATGCAGATACACTAGATAAAATTTTAAGCACACCTGCATTTAGAAATAAGTTTACACAACTAGTAAAGCAAGTTCAAATGGTAGATAAAAAGAATCAAGAGCTTGCCGCACAACAGGGTGCAGTTACAGAAGACCAAGATAGCATTGATGCAGTAGCAGGCGCAATCACTCGCCGTATTATGATGCAACACACTGATCTATTAAGCAAGTTTGGTCCTGTAAAAGTTATGGCAGCTATTGATGACGTTGCTGATTTTGCAGGCAGCGATGGCTTAGATGAAATTGGTTCAAGCGATGTTAGCATCTGGACCAAGCAAGTAATTCGAGATTTAGAAGCAGGTCATTTTGACCACATGGAAAGCGTTGATGAGGCGTTAAACGTAAAACAGATTAAGAAAGATCTCAATTCTGGCATGTCTGTAGATGCAGTTATTGGTAAGCATGCCAATAAAAACACATCTAATACAGACGAAATCCGCAAAATAATTAAACAACATGCGTGGAACAATCGCATGAAGAAAGAAAATGTAAAAGAAGACTTACAGGCAGACGACGGCGAGTATTACGACAACGCTGACGACTTCTTTGGTAAGTTTGAAGCTGATTCATTCGACCGCGAAGAAGAAAGCAAAGACGGAATGGAAGTACGTGGCTACATCGATGATGTCAACGTAATGGTGTTCCGTTACGATTCACCAGAAAAGACCAGCGGCTACGGCAACTACAACGATAGTGGACTTAACGAAGCAGAAGAAGATTCTGTTGATACAGTAACCATGGACATTCCTTTATTACTACGTATGATGGAATATGCTAGAGAAGATGCACAAGAAGATATGGATCTACACGATGTAGCAGAGCGTATGATTGAATTGTCAAAAGACGGTCCATTAAGCATGGATGATTATGACAGTATTGTCAGTGGCGCCGAGGAAGTAGACGAAGTATCAAACAAGACACTATCTGCTTATACAGATAAAGCAGCCAAGGAGCGTGACGCATATCATGCAGATCGTAACAAGGATGCAGAGTCTGCTAGAAAGTATCATAACCGTAAAGCTGGCGTTCGTAAAGCATTGTCTATTACCAAAGAAGATGAGCAGTTGGATGAGCTATCACCGCAAACACTTGGTAGCTATGTATCTAAGTCTGTAAAGGACGAAAAAGAGCGCCGCGCACATGGTATCAGAGTTCGCGACGAACTAAGAAAAGCCACAGGTAAAAACTTTGGTACACCGCTTGACCGCAAGCTATACAGCCCAACAGCTAGTCGTGCAGCTGGTCAAAAACGTGCTATTGACAAGCTAACAGGTAAGTCAAAAGTTCCTGCTACAGAAGGTTATTATACTCCTGGCCCGGAAACAATGCCCGGCGCAGTTGGTCCTCAAGAAGATACTAACGTTAGCTTCAACCAAACTAAGCGTATGGGCGATGCTAGTGTAACAGTTAGTGCTAATGCTAAGGATATGGACGAACTACACCGTGTTCTAAAACTTGCAGGTATTGAAGTTAAAGGTGCACCAGATGCAGAACCTTCAGTTGCAGATGCCGCAGTAGCACTTGCTCCGCACATGCCAGAAGCACCAGCAGAAGAGCCATGTGGTTGCAGTGACGAAGCGCCAGCAGTAGAAGTAAAGCCACTAGACTTTAAGTATAGCACTGATAAAACTGCTCTAGTTAATGTGCTAAGAGATAAGCTAAAGCGTCTATAATTCAAAACTGCTGACCTTTATACTATATAAAGGTTAAATAATTTTATGGCTAAAGGCACAGCAGATACCAGTCTAGTTAAAGCAGCTCATAGTAAAGTTGAGTATAATTCAACGACACTAAAAGAATTTAGTGAATGCTGTAATAAAAAAACTGGTCCCTTATATTTCATGCAAAACTACATGCGAATACAGCACCCTACTAAGGGTGCGATCGCATTTGATCCTTTTGAGTATCAGCTGGATCTAATTGAAAATTACAACAACCATAGATTAAGTATTAACATGCTAGGCCGCCAGATGGGCAAAACCACTGTTGCCGCCGGATACTTATTATGGTATGCAATGTTTATTCCAGATAGTACTGTACTGGTTGCTAGTAACAAAGGTAAAGGCGCTGGCGAAATTATGCAACGTGTGCGTTATGCATACGAAAACACCCCGGACCATATACGTGCCGGTGTAACCAGCTATAACAAAAACAGTATTGAATTTGATAACGGCAGTCGTATTATTGCTGAAACAACAACTGAAACTACCGGACGTGGTATGTCTATCTCACTGGTATACCTAGACGAGTTTGCATTCGTTCGTCCTGGCATTGCCAAAGAGTTTTGGACTTCACTATCGCCAACACTAGCAACGGGTGGTAAGTGTATTATCACTAGCACACCAAATAGCGACGACGATACATTTGCTATGATTTGGAATCAAGCAAATAACTTATACGACGAGTTTGGTAACGAACGTGAAGTTGGGGTTAACGGCTTTAAAGGTTATATGGCAAAGTGGGACCAACACCCAGATCGCGATGAAGCCTGGGCTAACCAAGAACGCAACAGTATTGGCGAAGAACGTTTCCGCCGCGAGCACGAATGTGAATTTGTTATCTACGATGAAACACTTATCGATTCACTTAAATTAATTGATATGGCAGGTGTTGACCCAGCATTTAGAATGGGGCAAGTACGTTGGTATAAAAAGCCAAGCCCTGCATATATGTATGCAGTATCATTAGACCCAAGTGCAGGTACAGGTGGAGATGCAGCCGCTATTCAAGTTGTTGAACTACCTACCATGATTCAAGTAGCAGAATGGCAGCACAATAAAACACCTGTTGAAGGCCAAATGAAAACTATGATGGACATTATGCAGTACATCAAGGATCAAGGTGCATACCAAATTTACTGGACAGTCGAAAACAACACAATTGGCGAAGCAGCATTAGTTGTTATCCGAGACACAGGCGAAGAAAATTTCCCCGGCGAATTTATTCATGAACCTCAAAAGGTAGCAGGTAAACGAGCTCGCAAAGGCTTCCACACTAGCCATAAGACCAAAGTTGAAGCATGTGTTAACCTAAAGCGTTTCATTGAATCCGGTAAGCTCAAAATAAACAGTAAGCCGTTAGTTTCTGAACTTAAAAACTTTGTTGCTAGGGGTAACAGCTACAGTGCTAAACCTGGTGAGCATGATGATCTTGTTATGAGTATGCTTATTAACATGCGCATGATTGCGCACATTAGTACATTTGAAGATGATGTTTATAATGTAGTTAACAACAGCTTGGGCTTTGATGTAGACTTGTCAGACGACTTTGATGAGCCTATGCCAATTGGTTTACTCTAATACACTTTTGATAAATAGTATTAGGAGATAAACTATGGCAATTGATACAGCTAGCGTAGCAGAAAAGGTCTTTAATATACTTAAAGGTCACGGCTACAGTGTGCAGAGCTACGATAAAGACGGGAAACTAGAAGTTGACCCTCGCGAAGCCACACGTTTTGCAGTTGATAAGCCTAACATTCTTGTTAGAATGGACTTGAACTCAGAAACCGTAAGTTTATCCACCAGTGAGGACATGAGCAATCATCCTGTAAGAAAAATGCTTAAAAATTTAGCAAACGACTATTTGATGAGTTTTGACTACAGAGTGTTTGGTAAAAGGCTCAAGCCCAAAGGTGAAACAATGAATATTGCACAAAATTCGGAGAAAGACATGGCGGATGTTATGGAAGGCTTTGGCACAATGACTGGCAGCACTAAGACCAGTTACCAACCACTAGATAGTGTTAAAATTGTCGTTAGACACAAGAAACCAGTTAATGAAGAAATCAGAGGCTCACGTAGCAGAAACATTCATAGTATTCTAATACAAAAAGGCGAAGAACGTTTTAAAATGCAGGAAAACAATCTAAAAGCAGCTCGTGCGATGGCACGCCATATTAACAATGGCGGTGAGATGTTTGACAGTATTGGTCAAGCAATCACTGAGATGGCCGCTGAGTATAGAAAGCTACAAGAGTTTGTACGTTATGTACGTTCTGCCAAATTGATCAACGAAGACAACGAACAATACGTATCACTGGCATTAGAAAATATTGATAACATCAGAAACGCATTTGATAGAATTTCTGGTACAAAAACCTATGCATCAGCTGTTGAAAGTCTACAAGATAGATACAGCGTGGAAATCAACGAAACATCATTTGAAGACATTGAATCTAAATTTGTTGAAACACATTTTGATAACAAAGTTTCTGATGCTATGGCTAGCATTAAACGTGCATTAGCCAGACAGCATGCGTTTGAATCAACTATCCAAGAAGCAATCGCAGAAGAAGATTTTTCAAATCTTCGTGACATGTTAGAAGAAAACGACATGGTTGAATTCGCAACACCACATGCAAGACTTGGCTACCAAGTTGCGCAAATGGGATATGCGGCTCAAAACGAAACATTAAGAAATCATCTAACTAACATTAGTAAAAAATTAGAATCAGGTAGTGGCTTAAATCAATTTGAATATACAACAGTTAAGAGTTGTTTGTTAAGCGCACATGAAGCAAAAATCAAAGCACCCGGAAGTGTAGACGAATCAAAAAAGTACGAAGAATTTTTAGACTCATTTATAATTCAGTAAGCCAATAAAATTTTAAAACTCTGATGCCTTGCATAAGTAACATTGTGCAAGGCATTTTTTATGTCTTGTCATAAATAAACTTGCAAGAAAGTCATTGACAAACTTGCAACATGGCATTATACTAAACTACAGTAGTACATCTATTTGTATTACAAACATGGCACATATGGCAAAGGAGAAATATTATGGCCTCATTAGCAGACATCCGCGCAAAGCTCGCGGCAATGGAATCAAAACCAGGTTCCTCAACTCAAACCACTACAAGCGATAACGCAATTTACCCCTTCTGGAATATTGAAGAAGGTCAAACTGCAACATTCCGTTTCCTACCAGACTCAGATCCTAACAATACCTTCTTTTGGGTAGAACGTCAGATGATCCGTCTCAGCTTTCCGGGTGTAGTCGGTGGTGAAAACAAGCCTGTAACTGTACAAGTACCTTGTGGTGAAATGTATGGCGACAACTGCCCCATTCTTACAGAGGTTCGCCCCTGGTTCAAGGATCCAAGTCTTGAAGAAATGGGTCGTAAGTATTGGAAGAAGCGTTCGTACATCTTCCAGGGCTTTGTTGTTAACAATCCTTTACAGGAAGAAAGCCCAGAAAACTCAATTCGTCGTTTCGTAATTGGTCCTCAGATTTTCAATATCATCAAGGGTGCGCTAATGGATCCTGATATGGAAAATATCCCAACTGACTATGTCAACGGCACTGACTTCCGTCTTACTAAGACTACAAAGGGTCAGTATGCTGATTACAGCACAAGTTCGTGGGCTCGCAAAGAACGTAGCCTTGATGAAACAGAACTTGGCGCTATTGACAAGTTTGGTCTATATGATCTTAAGGACTTCCTACCAGCTCGCCCAACCGCAGAGCATTACACTGCTATTGCAGAAATGTTCGAAGCAAGCGTAAACGGTGATCTTTATGATCCAGCACGTTGGGGTAACTACTACAAGCCATATGGCGTAGAAGTTCCTGCAGGTGCACCGAGTGCTACTCTACAAAAGGCAAGTGCGCCAGTGGCAAAGCCTGCTCCAGCGCCAAAGCCAGTCGTAGATGAAGACGACGATGCACCATTTGATACAACTCCAGCACCAAAGGTAGAAGCAACATCCTCTCCTGCTCCAGCAGCCGGTGACGGCGCAAAGAAGTCAGCTGATGACATCCTTGCAATGATTCGTAACCGCAAGCAAGCCTAAGGAGAGTATATGCAGAAACCATTTGACTTGACCAAGTTTCGTACTGGTCTGACTAAAAGTATCAGCGGCATCAGTGCTGGCTTTCACGATCCACGTGATTGGATCAGCACTGGTAATTACACACTAAACTATCTTATCAGCGGAGACTTTAACAAGGGTATTCCGCTGGGCAAAGTAAGTGTGTTTGCCGGTGAATCAGGATCAGGTAAAAGTTTTATTTGTTCCGGCAATATTGTGCGTCACGCACAGCAATCAGGTTGTCAAGTTGTTCTCTTTGACTCCGAGAACGCACTTGATGAAGAATGGTTAAAAGCCCTAGAGGTTGATACCAGTCCTGAAAAACTACTTCGTATTAGTGTTAGCATGATTGACGATGTGGCCAAAGCCATCTCAGACTTCATGAAGGACTACAAAAGCAATTATGGTGACCTACCCTACGAAGACCAACCCAAGCTAATTTTCGTAATTGATAGTTTGGGCATGTTGCTCACTCCAACTGACGTAGATCAGTTCCAGAAGGGTGACATGAAGGGTGACATGGGCCGTAAGCCCAAGGCACTAACTGCATTGGTAAGAAACACTGTTAACCAGATTGCTCCTTATCCAATTGCACTAATTGCAACCAACCATACATATGCAAGCCAGGATATGTTTGACCCGGACGATAAGATCTCAGGAGGTCAAGGCTTTATCTATGCATCGAGTATTGTTGTTGCAATGCGTAAACTCAAGCTCAAGGAAGATGAGGACGGCAATAAGATCAGCGAAGTACGAGGCATTCGTAGTGCTTGTAAGGTAATGAAAACTCGTTACAGCAAGCCCTTTGAAAGCGTACAGATTAAGATTCCATATGAGTCAGGCATGGATCCATATAGTGGTCTATTAGACATGTTTGAAGCAAAAGGTATCTTAGCTAAAGAAGGTAACAAGCTATCTTACACTTCTCCTGTTACTGGTGAAGTCATCAAAGAGTTCAGAAAAGGCTGGACAGGCGCCAAGCTACAGATAATTATCGACGAGTGGAAACAAAACCCCCTCGCCAGTAAGGATACTGTAGAGGACGTTTCTGCTGATGATTTTAATCCAGAACCGGAGGAGTACGCAGATGAGTCCTGAACTAGCACTCTTAAGCGAAACGTGGGATATTGTAAAGACTTATATCCCACGTAAAGAACGTTTAGAAGTTGCTGAATCACTATTAAAAAGTTTTGATGAGCATTCTGACCTAGATGGTATTGATGTACATAAAAATGAATTTGATAGCACAATGAAGGCAGCTATTCTGAGTCACTTCGACTATCTGTTTGATGGCGAAGAAGACGACGAAGATGACAACTGGGATTAATAAACATGAGTACTTGGTATAATAAGGTAGTTGACGATTTAGGAAATATCATTGATTGTATTTCCTATTTTGAAGACGAACTCGACGAAGCCAAGTACGAATGTGGAATTAAAGGTAGCCTGGAGAAATCCAGTGCTGCCTTACCCGGCATCACAGAGCATCGCTTTAATCAACTACAAGAGATTGAAGCGATTCTCGAACACTTGAATATTGAGTTACGCAAAGAGCGTAGCAAGGTGTTTAGAAAGTATTTGGAAGCATACAACAGACAGCTCAGTAGCAGAGATGCAGAGAAGTTTGTTGACGGTGAGGAGAGTGTTATTACACTCACTCACCTATGCAACCAATTTAGTTTATTACGCAATAAGTTTTTAGGTATCATGAAGGGCTTAGATACTAAGCAGTGGCAAATTGGCCATATTACAAGACTACGTACCGCAGGCATGGAAGATATTGTAATTAACTAAATAATAGTAAAGGAGCCGCATATGAAACAGGTTATCGCATTATTTTTAGCTCTAGCAATCGCTACCCCGGCAGTAGCAGGACAGAGACATTACAACCCTTATAGAATAAGCCATCATCACCATCATCACTCACGAATTAATACTGGTGAGGCTATTGCAATTGGTATTGGTGGTATCATTTTAGGTGCCGCTATTAATGAGGCAAACAAGCCCAAGGAAAAGGTTGTTAAAGAAGTGATTGTTCAAACACCGCCTGTAACAGTTACAAAGGTAATTGTATGCAGTGAGTGGAAGGAAATTATGACCAGCGATGGGCAAGTGTACAAAGAGCGAACTTGCACAGAACAGTAAATTCGTTAAGTCCTTTAGAAAAAGCCAAAGCTAGTACTAGCTTTTGTATATTGCCATGGATACATCAGTACATTGGTCCCGGTGGTGATGTAAAACCTTGCTGTATATACAATCCTATGGCTGAATTAGGTAGTTTAAAAGAAACTACTTTAGAGGGAATATTCAACAGTGATAAATCTAAACAACTTCGTTTAGACATGCTAAACGGTGTTGAAATTTCTGATTGTAAAGAATGTAATCTGAGAGAAGGTATAGTACGAGGTACATACCGACAACAAAGCAATAAAATATATCTCTCTGAATCGCATCCTTCGTATCAACAAATTATTGCTCAACTTAACTCTACGACCAATGACGGTGCTGTGCCTAAGCATCAACTACATTACTTAGATTGTCGTTGGAATAATCTTTGTAATTTTAAATGCATGACATGCAGTCCTACATTTAGTTCGTCATTTATATCAGAATACGAAGACATCCATAATGTAAAACACACATATACTTTTTCCGGTAAAACAGAAGAAGATGCATTTGAGCAAATTGTATCGCATGTTCCTACTTTAGATTCTATCTATTTTGCTGGCGGCGAACCCATGATGCAAAAACAACATTATATGTTATTAGAAGAATGCATCAAAGCTAATAGATTTCCTAACTTAATGTATAATACTAATCTAAGTAGATTATCATTAGGAAACTACGATGTAATAGATCTTTGGAAAAAGTTTGATGAAGTTTCGGTAATGGCCAGCCTTGATGCTAGTTATGAACGTGCTGAGTATTGGCGTAAGGGAACAATATGGTCTGATATAGTTTCTAATAGAAAACGAATCAGAGATAAAGCACCTAATGTAAATTTTGTTATTAGTTGTACAGTAACCTGGCCAAACATTTATAATATTTTAGAGTTTCATAAAGAGTGGTATAATTTAGGGTTTGTAGAACTAGTAAACTTTACACCTAACCCAATTTTTAGCCCAGAAATATATTCATTAAATAATCTGCCTGATTGGAAAAAAGAACATATTATATCTGCAATAGAAAATCATATTGAATGGATTAAAACTAGAAATGATATTCCAATAGCTATAGAAACTTCTATTAACTCATTTACTGGGTTAATCAAATTTATTAATCGCCCCGGTAAAGAGTTTAATCATGCGCAATTTCATCAAACTGTAACAGCTATAGATGCTTATAGAAAATCAAACTTTTTTGATGTTTTTACTGAGCATCGAGACATAGAGCAATGGCTTAATACAAAGGGTTACATATTTGAAAAAAATACTCCTTTATAAATCAATGACTTACATCAGCTATTTGTAGCAAAAATCCCACACTTTTTTGGTTGACAACAGCCTGCATTGTGTTATTATATACATATGACGTTGCTTTTTGCCTTGTTTGTTTTAGTACTGTTTGTACTAGCCCTGGGTCCTGTATTTAAGGTGCTGTTGGGCTTTTACGGATTTGACCAGGCATTAGGCGCTTGGGCGTTACTTTTTATTGTTGGTTGGGTGCTGTAATAGGTTGACAGCACTGTAAAACCTGCTATACTTATATTGTTGTTTAATTTTGTGGGAGACTTTAGATGACTGCATGTGTTCGTATTAAGACGGGTTCGTATCGGAACTCGCCCATTGTTGATAGTGTGTTTCCTATTGTGAAGCCTCTAAACTTTGGTAAGAAGGGCAAGTTTATTACTGTTAACGCCAGTAACATGCTTGGGCCCGATAAGACAGCAATCCGCGTTCTTGTTGAAAGTGAGGAAGACTTGGAATACGTTACTCTTGACGGCGAGGCAATGCCTGCGCCTGCTCTTGTTGCGACTACTGCTATGCCGGTAGTAGCAAAGCCTACTAAGCCAGTTGAGACTGTTGAAGAGGCTATGGATCGTATTCGTAAGCGTTTCGCAATTCTAGACCAAATGACTGACGCTGTGGCTAACGGTGTTGTGCGTGGTTTGATTGTTAGCGGCCCTCCGGGTGTTGGTAAGAGCTTTGGTGTTGAACGTATTCTTGAAGAATACGATGCTATGCACAAGCTCAGCGGCAACAAGAATCCGCGTACCGAAGTTGTTAAGGGTGCAATGACCCCAATTGGTTTGTACCAGACGCTGTATAATAACAGCCAAGATGGTAACATTCTTGTGTTTGATGACTGCGACAGCATCTTGTTTGACGAGATTTGCTTGAACATGCTTAAGGCTGTGCTGGACAGTGGTAAGAAGCGTACCATCAGCTGGAAGAGCGAGAGTAACGCTCTGCGCCGCGAAGGCATCCCGGATCGCTTTGAGTTTAAGGGTGGTTGTATCTTCATCACTAACGTTAACTTTGAGAACGTGCGTAGCAAGAAGATCCAGGATCACTTGGAAGCACTCATGTCACGTTGTCACTACATTGACCTCGAGATGGATAGTGTGGAAGATCGCTTCTTGCGCATTAACCAGATTGTCAACGATGGCATGCTTGCCGAGTACGACTTTGGTCCTGAGGGTGAGCAGGAAGTTGTAGACTTTATGATTGAGAAGAGTGCGCGACTGCGTGAGATCAGCTTGCGTATGGTACTTAAGGTTGCCGACCTTAAGAAGATGAGCCCAATGACGTGGCGAGATCTTGCCGAGAGCACTTGTATGAAGCGTTTTGCTTAAATTTGACTCCCACCAAATTTAGGCAACACCCCCCCGGGCAGTAACATGCTCGGGGGACTTTTTATATTTAAGCACTTGACAAAACAAGGAAAGTAGTATAAATTAATAGTATGCAAAAGGTTATTCTAGAAATACGCGACGAAGTAAACATCAAGTTTGTGGGGCTTGATGTAAAGACACGGCGCAAGATTTCTGACGCTGTTAAATACTTCCTTCCGTATGCTTTTCACATGCCTGCTTATAAGCTAGGCCGTTGGGATGGGTGCATACGTTATTGTGACATTGGCGGGCGCACTTACTTTAACTTGTTGGATAAGTTACTTCCTTTAGTTGTAGAAGAAGGCTATCATGTTGAAGTAGATGACCAAAGACAAACTTGGGACTTTGGTTTCACACCTGTAACTCAAACAGACTATGAGCATATTGCATGGCCCGCCAAACATCCACGTGCTGGTGAGCCTATCATTCTACGTGACTACCAAGTAGAAGTAATTAACCGCTTCTTGGATAATCCACAGTGCCTACAGCAGATTGCCACAGGTGCAGGTAAAACAATTATTACAGCCGTTCTAAGTCACAAGTGCGAGCCGTATGGGCGTAGCATTGTAATTGTGCCTAACAAGGATCTTGTTGTACAAACAGAAAAAGATTACAAGAACTTGGGCTTAGATGTAGGTGTGTTCTTTGGCGACAGAAAAGAATTTGGTAAGACTCACACCATTTGCACTTGGCAGAGCCTTGCTATCTTAGAAAAGAAAACCAAAGAAGGTGTTGCAGACATTGACGTAGAACAATTCCTAGATGGTGTTGTGTGCGTAATGGTAGACGAAGTACACAAGGCTAAAGCAGACGTACTGCGAGATCAGCTAAGTGGCATCTTCCGTAATGTGCCTATTCGTTGGGGATTAACTGGTACTATCCCTAAGGATGAGTATGAAGCAGTAGGTTGTATTTGTAGTATTGGTCCTGTTGTAGGTAACCTAAGCAGTAAAGAATTGCAGGACATGGGTGTGCTAGCTGACCTTGACATTAACATTCTACAGTTGCAGGATGGTGCGTTAGGGTTTAACAGCTACGCACAAGAGCTTAAGTGGTTGGTTACTGACCCTAAGCGCATTGATCAAGTTAGTAACATTGTAAAAGGGCTGAGCAACAGTGGTAACACATTGGTGCTTATTGATCGTATCGCTACAGGTGAGATGCTAATGGAGCGTAACCCGGACTGGGTATTCATCAGCGGCGAAATGAAAACAACAGACAGACAAAAAGAATATGATGAAGTTTCAGACGCTAATAACAAGATTATTGTGGCGACTTACGGTGTGGCCGCTGTGGGTATTAATATTCCTAGGATTTTTAATCTGGTTCTTTTGGAACCCGGAAAGAGCTTTGTTCGCGTTATCCAAAGCATTGGACGAGGTATACGCAAAGCTAGTGACAAGGACTATTTGCAAGTAATCGACCTTACTAGTAACTTGAAATACAGTAAGCGTCACATGACCAAGCGTAAAGAATATTACAAAGAGCAAAACTTTAGATTCACAATGACTAAGGTGGAGTACAAATGACTAAAGAAGAATACGATAGTATCAGTGACACTGACCGTGCATTCTTTCGACTAGAAGGTCGTTGTAGGGATTGTGGTTGCGAGCTAACACAAATTTATATTGCACACTCGCAATGGTGCAAGGCTGCTCCGCGCATTATATTTAATCCTGGTCATGAGTGGGGTAAGCACTCAACACACCATGTTACAAAATCTGCACGAATGGGCAAGAGCGTATTTGCTAACATGGTGAACGAACTTAACAAGATATTTGGGAAAACATATGAAAATACTAACAGTTGATAACACACCATATGATTTAGATATGGTACCTGAAGAGATTGACGATATTAGATATTGTATTTTAGATGCAAGTGATCCAACTAATATTGACTATTACTTTTTACCACTTATCTTTTTAGAGAGTTTCCATGCGCCTGCTATCTGTTTGCAGATTGGTAGGAGTAGTATCCAAGTACCGATGGATTGGAGTATCCTAATCTGCGACGATGATTACAGTGCTGTTGAAATTGTTCCTCTAGCAAGTTTAAATAACCGAGGCTTCAAGGCTCTTACACTTAATCCACTCAAGGGACTTAGCATTAAAAGTGAAGAGTTAGCAATTACAAATATCTATCAAGATGTAAAATGGTATTTTCCTAAGCTAAAGAATGGCCATGTTTTAGCAGTACCGTTAGAAAATAAAGAAAAGCCACAATGTGCTTTTTTTGTTAAGGAAGCTAATAAGGTTTGTGATATTGATGTTGGGGATTTGATGTGATGCGCGACACAGATCCGTTCAACCTTAAAAATGAAATTACACCAATTCCGGACTTCCCTATTCCAGGCGTACAGTACAAAGACGTTACCAGCTTACTGTATAAGCCAACTGCATTTAAAACAACTGTAGACGCTATTACAGCGTTTGCTAGGGATAACAACATCACTGATGTAGTAGCACCTGACGCTAGAGGATTTATTTGGGGTAGTCCTGTAGCACTTAATTTAGGCGTACCACTACACTTAGTACGCAAGCCTGGTAAGCTACCACCACCAACAGTTGGCCATGAATTTGATTATGAGTATGCTAGCACTAGCTTATATATGAAGGCTAATACTCCACTAGCAGAACTTAATAATGTGCTAATCATCGATGATGTTAGTGCAACAGGCGGTACAGGTTTAGCTATTGTAGAATTACTCAAGAAGTTTAATGTTCACCCAATTGACATGTGTTATGCATCTGTTATTGATTTAGTATTTTTAGGTGGCTCAGTTAAACTTCAAGAGCAAGGCGTAAAGACATTCAGCGTAATTGAATATGAAAAGGACGAGTAATGAGTTATCTGTTTACCAGTGAAAGCGTAAGCGAAGGCCACCCAGATAAGGTAGCTGATTTAATCAGTGATGCAGTGGCAACATATATTTTAGACAAGAATCCAAATCATCGTGCCGCAGTAGAAACACTGGTTACTACTAACATGGTAACATTGGCTGGCGAGTACAAGAGTACTAAAGAAATTGATAAGAGTGTGATTGCAGACATTGTTCGCAACACAGTAAAGCAGATTGGTTACGAGCAAACAGGCTTCCATTGGGATAAGCTAAAGATCTATAACGAACTACATGCACAAAGCGCAGATATTGCACTAGGTACAGATAACTTTGGCGCTGGCGACCAAGGTCTTATGTTTGGCTATGCTTGCCGTGAAACACCCAACTACATGCCTTTGGCAATTTACCTAAGTCATCGTATTGTTGAAAAACTTGCTAACTATCGCAAGAACGGCGTAGAGTGGTTAGGACCTGATGCTAAGAGTCAGGTCACAGTTGAATATAACGACAACGCAGAACCAATACGTATTGCTAAAGTTGTATGCAGTACACAGCACGCCGACTATATCGGTATTGATCAAGTACGTGCAAATGTAAAGAGCTTAATACAATCTATGCCAGAGATGGCATTGGTAGATGATAAAACAGAATTCTACATTAATCCAACTGGACGTTTTGTTATCGGCGGCCCAGATGGAGATGCAGGCCTTACCGGTCGCAAGATTATTGTAGACACCTATGGCGGATATGCACCGCACGGTGGAGGAGCGTTCAGCGGTAAGGATCCAACCAAAGTAGACCGTAGTGCCGCTTACATGATGCGCTATCTAGCTAAGAACATTGTTGCAAATGGATATGCGGATTGGGCTACATGTCAAGTTAGCTATGCTATTGGTGTTAAAGAACCAATGAGTTTTTATGTTGAGAGTAATGGAAACAGTCGCGAGCTAACCGATTGGATCCTAAAAAATGTTGACCTTACCCCTAAAGGAATCATTGACAAGTTCGGCCTGTTTAGTGTACAATTAACTGATACAACTAACTATGGACACTTTGGCAAAGACCATTTGCCATGGGAACAGGTAGACTTAGATATCAAACTATGACAACTAAAAAAGAACCTGCTATTGCCCTTAAGGATATTATGGCAGCACTGGACAAAAAGGACAGAGGCTTTTACAGTCGTTTGACCGATGAACAGAAGAAAGCGTTTGTCCCATGGATGATGATGCGTTATGCTAGTAGCGCACAAGGTCGCAATGCGGCACATTATTTGTTTATGGTTAATGAACTTGTTAACAAAAACTTTAGTGATGTTAGCAAGCATCCAGAACTACAGTGGCTATTGATGACAGCGGCAGGATCTGGTAAGGTTGAGTTTCATCCTTATATCAAACCACCTAACAGTAAAAAGAAAAAAGACAAGGTTCGAGATTTTGTAAGCAATATCTATCCTTTGTACAAGTCAAGTGAAATTGATATGCTGTTAGAATTAAACACCAAAGAGGATTTAGTAAAGTTAGCAGAAGCACATGGGTACAGTGATAAAGACATCGCAGACATCTTTGGAAAATGATACAACCTGTAAATGGTGTGAGAAGGAGTTCCGTAACGAGAGAACTCTAGCCGCGCACATGTGTCCAAAGAAGCGTCGCTGGGCTGACCGAGAAATGACACATGTACGTTTAGGTTATCGTGTGTTCCAGATGTTCTATGAACTTAGTACCAGCGCCAGCAAAGCAAAAAGCATAGAAGATTTTATTCGTAGTCAATATTACGAAGCCTTTGTTAAGTTTGGGCGTAGTTGTGTGCGCAATGAATATTTAGACCCAGAGAAGTTTGCCGAATGGTTGATTCGTAATGGCAAGAAATTAGCAGACTGGAACAAAGACAGTTTGTATAATGAGTTCTTGCTAGAGTATGTAAAGAAGGAAACTGGCATTCGTGCGCTAGAACGAACTGTATTGTATCTAGCTGAATGGGCAGGTGAGAACAACTGCGATTGGCAGGACTACTTTAAGATCGTTAGCACACCACGTGCAGTACATGATATCAGAGCAGCTAAGATTAGTCCGTGGGTAATATATTTAAGTGCCACTGGTTCCGAGTTGCTCACACGATTCAGCAGTGAGCAAGTGCAAATGATTAACGACATTATTGATGCTAAGTTTTGGGTGAAGGTGTTTGCCCGCCAAGCAGAAGAAGTATCAGAAGTTAGAGCGGCATGTGAAGTAGCAGGAATCTAATTAGGAAGAATCATGAAATTATCTATAAAAGAAGTAGTTTCTCTTTCTGGTTCTAGATCAGAAAACCCTCACAGGGCATTTCCAGAACTAGGTTCAAAAAGATACATCGAACAATATTTTAAACCTTATTTTAAACCAAAGTTTAAAATAGATCTTAGCCAAAGTAATACAGTGTATACTATTGGTTCTTGCTTTGCTCGCGAAATTGAGGATTGCTTGCAAGATCTAGGGTATAATGTTCCAACAAAACAATACACAGCGCCTGAAGAAATTGCAATTGGCGGCCGCCCAAATTTTGGGCTTAATCAATTTAATCCTGGTTGTATGGGACAAATTATTATGTCGTCTTTAAGCGATGAAAGAATACAACCTTGTGTTTACCGAACCAAACAAGGTAAATTAATTGATCTGCTATTACGTGATTCTCCCACTGTGTCGATTAATAGAATATTTCAGCGTCATGAAGAAATTTCTAAATTATATGAGGGTCTAAAAACTGCTGAATGTCTTATATTAACGCTTGGGCTCACTGAGTGTTGGTACGATACTGAACAAAATCTATGGCTGAATCGTGCACCTCCTATAGATGAGAACACGTTAAACAGCAATAGATTTCAGTTTAGAGTATTAGATTATAATGAATGTATTCATGCATTAGATTCTGCATTTTCAACACTGAATGATTTTGGCGTTAAAGTGGTGGTTACAGTTTCTCCTGTTCCACTTCAAACTACATTTACTAATGATGATTGTGTTGTTGCCAATGAGCTAGGTAAATCAACGTTGCGAGCAGTTGCTGGACATTTTGCTAGCAAATATGATCACATAGATTATTTTCCAGCTTACGAAATGGTCCGGCATATAGGAATAAGTGCTTATAGGGATGATAACGTTCATGTCCGTTATGATCTTATAAAAATCATAACAGAATTTATGATTAACAGTTACACTAAGTAGAAATAAAGATATGAATTTAGAGCGGAGCAGGTATATGAATGCTGTAATTGTTATAGGAATATTGCACGTTGACTAACATAATTAGAATTCCAGACGAGCTACAACAAGCTATCATTGACTTTTGTTACGAAGATAACTTGAGCAACTGGCTATATGGGTATGAATCATCTAAAATTAAACCAAGTGGCAATGCAGTTTGGAATAACGGACGAAAATATATCTACTGCCACGAAACTAAATTCCATGAGCAAATTAAATCAGTTGAGCAAGAATATTTAAATGCCATTGGGTTGCCCGGGGATGTAATTATTCCTGTTAGTGAAGATGAAAAACATCCTCATTACCCACACTTTATAGCATGCATTTTCAAAGACAATAACAAATCATCTGGTGTACAAACGCATGTAGATACTAGGAAGAACGGTTGGCATCAAATGCGTATTAACTACTTATTACAAAAGCCTGAATCGGGCGGAGAGCCTATTATTAATCGAACTCTAATAAATGTTAAGGAAAATCAATCGTGGAGTATATGGGCAAGCGAGAATAAACATTCAGCTTTACCGGTAACAGAGGATAAAATGCGTATCACAGTATCGTTTGGATTTTATGTTAATCCCGAATATGTCAATGATGTTAAACAACGAGTTCGTAACTTAGTTGATATCCCTGACAATGTGTAATATAAAGGGTTTTGCTTAATGAATTTAGAACTAGAAGCCTACGAAGGTGAGTTAGCTCAACTACGTAAAGTGTTTAAAATGGTACGCCACCTATCGGCTGATAAGCTAGCAGGTGTGTATTTTATCTGCGGCGAAGGCGGAGAGAAAGACAGTATGGGCCTACCTGAAAAGATACTTGTATGCCCAGCTTACGGATTAGATGGGTTCGCCATCTATACTAAAACATCAGACTATTCAGCACCGGAATATTAATATGGCAAAAGAAACACCAGTACACTACGATAGGATTGGCAAGCTCATTGAATTGGGGGACATGGTCGCTGTAGCAGACTATAACGGTCTTATGCTAGGCAAAGTAACCAAGCTCAACCAAAAAATGATTAAGGTTAAGCGTTATCCAACCGGCAGTCGTAATTATGAAAAGAACAAATATCCTCGCGAGTCTATTAAGCTAGATCCTGAGGATGTTGCTATTCATATCTTGCAAGGAGGCAACTAATGGGTAATACATACGAAGTACACGGTTGGACCTACGGCGATAGGCTCTGTATTGGTGAAGACGAATGGTACTACAAAGAACTGTATCGTGGCGAGAGTTTGCTAACCGCACTGTGGACGGCATTTAGATCACGCCGTCATTATGGTTGTGTTAGAATGGAGATGCGCTAATGCAGATTAAATTTTATCATTGGTGGGTATACAAATTGTTTTATCGTGTTTGGAATCCAATTTTTGCAGCCCGTCCTGATTTGCACAAGAAGTTTATAGAGTTAGGCGCTACACATATACTAAATCGAGAAGAAGAAATACTCAAGCGCCGTAATGAAATAAGGATTGTAGAATGAAAACCAGAGAACAAATTATTAACAGCATGTGCTACACTTACCGGCACGACTACGGGCTCACGATTACAGAAGATGATAAGATGTACACTTTAAATAGTGGTGTCACAGAAACAGAGCGCAAGGCTATTTGGAATACAATGGCACAGATTTTTGACAATGACATTGCGCCATATATGGATTTTAAACAATGAGATTTAGAAAGAAACCTGTAGTAATTGAAGCAGTGCAGTTTGTGTACACTGGTGAAGGCATTAGACGTTTACAGGAGTTTTGTGGATACAGCTTGGGACGATTTGCTAAAGAACGTCACCCGGATGCCAAGGGCGAAGTTGAAATTGGTACACTAGAAGATGGTGAGCATTTAACTGTAAAGCATATTGCTACTGAAGGCGATTGGATTATTAAAGGTGTGCAAGGCGAGTTCTATCCTTGCAAGCCAGATATTTTTGAACAAACCTATGAGGCCGTAACAGATGAAGAGTGAAGTAAATTTAATTGGTGTAACTAAGCCTAGTGCTATTACTGGATGTTTTACACCGGGTGACTTAGTTGCGTACACAGCGCGAGTTAGCAATCCAGCTAACCAGAACAACACACAAACAGCACCAAAGCTATTAAAGTATCTAATCAGAGAAAAGCATTGGAGTCCGTTTGAGATGGTTCATATGACGTTAGAGATCAAGACTACACGTGACATTGCACGCCAGATCCTACGTCACCGTAGTTTTGCATTTCAAGAGTTTAGCCAGCGTTATGCTGTAGCAGAGAACATTGGGTGCAAGCGTGAAGCAAGATTACAAGACACTAAAAATCGTCAGAACAGTGTTGAAGTAAACGATCCCGCATTGCAAGAAGATTGGCAAATGGCACAGGCTAAGGTTCGTAATGCTGCCATGGAAGCGTATCAGTGGGCGTTAGACAAAGGTATCGCTAAAGAGCAGGCCCGCGCAGTACTGCCAGAAGGACTTACACAAAGCACACTGTACATGGCAGGTAGTTTGCGTAGTTGGATTCATTACATTGACCTACGTGCCGCAAATGGCACACAAAAGGAACACATGATTATTGCAGAGCAGTGCAAGAAGATTGTGCTAGAGCATTTTCCTATGCTTGAGGAATATTGGGCAGACAATGGAAGTAATTGAATATTTTGGTCCAAGGGTAGCTAAATCTAAGTTATCTAATTTAGATACATTGGCATTATTTGAGATTTGCAAACAAGCATCAACCCCACGTAATTCAAGTCTAGTTGGACTTATTAAAGAAGAAATGGATATATCAGATGCACTTTCTAACAGCAATGTTGGAAAAATTCTATTGCAATATGCAAATGATTATTTGACAAGTGTTGACAGCGGATATTGGAAAAAAGTTTTAGATAACAACTCTATTGGTAATCTCTTAGAGATTACAGAAGCTTGGTACAATAAACAAGTAGCAATGGAATTCAATCCGGTACACAACCATAGAATGTCTGCAGATTTAGTTTGTGTAGTTTTTCCTAAAATTGCTCTTGACAAAACTGTGGATAGCTATTATATTAATAATGCTGGTGACAAGCAGACCGGACAATTAAACTTTATAAACGGCGAGTGTTCAAAGAATGACTTTGGGAGAACGCGAATTACTGTTCAACCGGAAGAGGGCGATGTGTTTGTTTTTCCTTCCACGCTAGACCATTATACTACGCCTGTATTAGGAAACAGTATTAGATATAGTATTAGTTGTAATCTTAAATTTACTAATCTAGCCCATCGTCTTTTAAATACACTTAATAAACATGAAAATTGACTTTGACGTTGACATTGACTTAGCAGACCGCGAGCAGCTACTTAAAGTATTGCCGCATACTCCTGCAAGCATCGTTGACGAAAAAGGCAATTACACTAAACATAATACTGGTGTTTATGTACAGCGTATACCAATGTTACCATTAGAAGGTATAAGTGCTGTTGATTACGAAACAGCCGAAGAAGAAGGTTGGTTCAAGCTGGATGTACTCAATAACAATATCTACAAAGACATCCGAGATGAAACACATCTTAATAACCTAATGGACATAGAACCATTGTGGGATTTGTTAGAGCATGAAGAGTTTGTTAAGCAACTGTTTCACATTGGTAACTATGCTAAAATTTTAGCGCAATACAAACCTACTAGCGTAGAGCAACTTGCTATGATATTGGCTATCATACGTCCGGGTAAGAAACACTTGATTGGTAAAAGTTGGACCGATATTGCCAAAGATGTTTGGACTAAGCCGGTAGATGGCAGCTATTACTTTAAGCATAGCCATGCGTTAGCCTACGCCGTTGCTATTACAGTGCAGATGAATTTGATTTGCGAGTTAGCGCAGTCTGCTTAACTATTTGTCAGTTTTTCTAACCAACTGAATACTGCGGCGCTTAATTCGCTTCTTTAATAGATTTTGTAAGCTAGTAACAGGCCCAAAAAGTATTTCTACATCTTTCATTACAAATGTTTTAAGATAAGGCTTAAACGGCTTCATTTCGTGGTGTAAAAACACATCTATGGGCAACATACGGTTGCTTTCCCACCACCAAACTTCGCCTAAGTCTAAAAACTCTTTTTTCATTTGTACGCTGGGTATTGCTTCTACGTCGTAGAATGTAATGATGGTATTATCGTGGTTAACCACAATACCAACATATTCGCGTTCGCTGTAAAATAGTCCTGTTAAAAACTCAAAGTTAGAGTATATGTCATTTTGCATATTGCTGATATTTACCTAAAACAAATACCAGGCTTTTATATAATGTGGTCTATTAGTTTCAAATAACAGATAAATAGTGTTATGAACTACGGTGAACACAAGTTATATCTGTACGAAGACACAGTCGATCTGGTAATTAACACAGACGGACTGGGCATATATGTGGACAACAGACCTATGAACATTAAAAAATTACAAGCCCATAAAGGCGTTACAAACGAGATTTTCTTTACTGTTCGTAACAGAGATAGAAAATTGCAGAATGTATTTAACGAAACAATACGTGCTTATATTGTATCCCCTACTACAAGAACAAGACTATTAACTAAGATAGCAGAGCATACTGCGGATGTTGGTAAATTTAAATTAACATTTTTAGAGGGCGATTTACAAAACATCGATCCTGGTCTATATCATATGTATGTAACACGCTCAACACAGGAATCTGTGGACAAGCCTGTATACACCGATCAAAACAATAATATTCGTTTTGATATTGAAATATCTGAACAGGCAATGATTGAGCCAATCCCAACCCAGGAAGAAACCAACTTCACCCAAGTAGCAAATACACTGTTAGGGGACAGTTCAAATATTTTTGTTAGCAGTGCTATGTATGGTAACGTAGATAGAAACTTCTTATATGCTCAACATACTATTGGTATCTACACCGATACCTTTACTGGAAACATTACCATACAGGGTAGTTGCATAAGCGGTGTACCAGAGCAAGAGTATAACAGTATTGATTGGTTTGATATTTCAACAACAGCACTAAGCAATGTTAGCAGTATCACACATGATACCTTTAGTGTAAATGCTAATTGGATTCGAATCAAATATACCCCAGATGATGCTAACAGCGTTGTTACTAAGGTAATGCTTCGAAATTAAACCATTGACAAAACTATAAATCACTATATAATAGTGATATGGAATTAGACTCTGTCATAGAACAGGTACATCAATTAGTTGCTGACAATTTGCCGATACGCTCGAGCAGAACACCCAGCGGCTGGACAACCTTTAACTGCGTTATGTGTAGCGATACACGTAAACGTGCTGGCGTCATTGTAAGCGGACCAAAGCTATCCTATCACTGCTTTAACTGTGGCTACACCACAGGTTGGAGCCCTAGCCCTTATATCAGTCAACGATTTAAGGACTTGATTCTCAGACTTGGAGCCGAGCCAGACAAGCTACACAAAGTACAAGTTGAGTTACTCAAGCACAGTGAAGAGCTTGAGGATCAGGAACACGATACATATGTGTACAGCTTAAAGAAATTTGAAGCAGTTGAGCTACCAGCAGATATTGTCGCGGTTGAAGATCTGCCCGACGACCACGATGTAAAGCAGTATGCAATTAGCAGAAACCTATTAGGGTTGTATCCGCTGTTATATTTTCCATCAGACATACTGTACGCAAAACGTCTTGTTGTGCCGTTTACATATAATGGCGACATTGTTGGCTGGACGGCGCGGCACGTGAATCCTCCGGATAAACGCACTCCGAAGTATTTGCATAAAATGACCAGTGGGTACGTGTTCAACGTTGACAGATTTGCAAACAGTAAACGAGAAATTGTAATTGTAGTGGAAGGTGTGTTTGATGCTATTGCAGTCGATGGCGTCAGCATATTAGGCAACCATGTCACAGCAGAGCAAGCCCACTTAATTGAAAAGCTAGGCAAAAGAATAATTGTATGTCCTGACCGAGATAAAGCAGGTAAAGAGTTGATTGATGAAGCATTAGCACTTGGTTGGGAAGTTAGTTTTCCACCGTGGCACAAAGATGTTAAGGATGCTGCCGACGCTGTAAATAAATATGGGCGTCTTGCTACAGTGGCAAGTATTATCAAACATGCTACATCCAACAGTGTTAAAATTAAAGTAAAGGCTAATATGCTATGAACCTATATGTTAGCGGTTGTAGCTTTACTTACGGCCACGCAATTGAAGATAACAAAGACATTATTAAAAGCCATCGTCCTACGTGGACATGGAGCGATCATCTATCAAAACATTTTGATGGCAATTTTGTTAACGAGGCATGGGTAGGCGGCAGTAATCATCGAGTTCTTAGACGTGCAATGACGTTTTTTAATCGTGAAGATTCGAAGGACTGGACCGCAGTAATACAATTTACAGACCCTGTAACAAGATTTGAATTCCATGATAGAAACAACAACATTTATGTGAGCATGCTCAACGATCAATATGTACTAGATGATCAATATTATAACAATGTTGATGTACCGTTCGATGTTATTCGAGAAAGCGCACACAAGTATTTTTCCTATAGAAATCTACTATTAAACAAAAAAGAAATTGTCATCGAATACTTTAGACACATTATAGTGTTGCACAATTATTTAGAGATGAAAAGGATACCGCATGTGTTTACATTTATGTCGGGTATTAGTTGCTTTCCTGAAATAATACTGAATTCGGTACTAAGTACAGATGCAGACAACAATCCAAAAACCAGTGCAGATGCAGTGCTATTGGAAACATATAATATGTTACCATTTCATGCATTTACAGACTTACCTATAAGCCAAATGATTGAAGATGCAGATAGGCAAGATCCGCCAGCTGATAATCACCCAAATAAAACTGGACACTACAAAGTTTACCTATACATATTAAACGAACTACGGAAGAGAAAATATCTATGAGCGATGTGAAAGAATACACAGAAGAAGTGCAAGAGCTGTTCTTGCGATTTTTAGTCAGCGACCCGGACCTTTTTGCTCGCTGTCAAAATATTGTTAAGAGTGAATTCTTTAATCGTAAGTTTAAGAGCACAGTAGACCTTCTTGTAAGCCACAGCACAAACTATAACAGTATTCCTACCATTGATCAAATTAATGCAGTAGGTGGCATTGAGCTAACGCCAATTGAAAATGTAACGCCAGAACATCAGAACTGGTTTATGGATGAGTTTGAAACTTTTTGCAGACACAAGGCGTTGGAAAAAGCAATTATTGAAAGCACTGACTTACTAGAAAAGAAGAACTACGGAGAAGTTGAGAACAAGATCAAAGCCGCTGTACAAACTGGCCTAGTTAAGGACTTGGGATTAGACTACTTTGCTAATCCCAAGGAACGACTAGAGTGGATTAAACAGCAAGCAGGTGCTATTAGTACAGGTTGGAAGGCTATTGACCAGAAGCTGTATGGTGGACTCAACCGCGGTGAGATCACTGTGTTTGCTGGTGGCTCGGGTGCAGGTAAGAGTTTGTTCTTGCAGAACTTTGGTGTTAACTGGAGCCTAGCAGGACTTAATGTTGTTTACATTAGTTTAGAACTTAGTGAACAACTTATCAGTATGCGTCTTGACAGTATGGTATCGGGCTATGCTGCTCGTGAGATTATGCGCAATGTTGATGACGTTGATCTTAAGGTGCGTATGAAGGGCAAAGGCGCCGGCAAGTTCCGTGTTAAGCAAATGCCCAGTGGTGTCAACGCCAATGACATTCGTGCGTTCTTACGCGAGTATGAAATACAAAGCGGTGTTAAAGTAGACTGTTTACTTGTTGACTACTTGGATCTTATGATGCCTATTGCGGCAAAGATTAGTGCGGAGAATTTGTTTGTTAAAGACAAGTATGTATCCGAAGAGTTACGCAATCTTGCAGTAGAGCGCAAAATGCTACTTGTTACTGCATCGCAGTTAAACCGTGCGGCTGTAGAAGAGATTGAGTTTGACCACAGCCACATCGCAGGTGGTATTAGTAAGATTAATACAGCAGATAACGTAGTGGGTATCTTCACTAGTAACGCTATGCGTGAGCGCGGACGTTATCAAATTCAGTTTATGAAAACACGTAGTAGTAGTGGTGTAGGCAGTAAAGTAGACCTTAAATTTAATCCCGACACACTGAGAATTGAGGACTTAGAAGAAGGCGAAGAGGACGCACAAACTGTTACCAGCGCAGGCTTGCTGGACCAGCTGAAGCGTAGTGGTAGTATCAAGGCAGAGGAACCGGCTGCTCAAAACACCATTAACGAAAGCCTACAATTGATGAGCTTCTTAAAACAGAAGAAGTGATAAATACTACTAACAATGCCTAATGGGAGACTTTAGTGCGTAAAAGTCGCAGTATTCTAGAAGAGCTTAATCAAATCTCTATAGACCGTGATCGTAATCACGTAGTTGAAAATCGTGCTGAGCATGTAATCAACAGTGCTATCAATTTGCTTGAGCAAATGGAAAAATATTACGATGACGATACAGCTAAAGATCTGTCTAACCGTCTAATTAATAGCATTCGTAGTAGAGATGCATCAAAGTTTTCTCGCGGCATTAAAAAACTCATCAAAGAGAGCCAGCGAGAAGACAATGAGACTTGACGAACTAGCCCCACCAAAAGAACTAAAGCCTGGTGCAACAGGCAAAGTAGGTAACATAACCTATAAGTATGATGCTAACAAAGGCTGGGTTATGCCTAGTGGTGTACCAGCAGCGGGCATGGCAAAAAATCAGCTGATGCTACAATATGGCCGCGATCCCAGCGGCGATCCAATACAGCCAGGCATGCTACAGAAGCTAAGTCAAAAACTTGGACTTGATAAAATGGCGCCATTTGGCCAAGGCATTGATCCAAAAGCTGGTATGCTGGCCAAAGGCATGGGTACACTAGGTAGTATGTTAGGCCGCGCCGCTAGTAAAATTATTGCACCAAAAGGTCAACCTGCACAAGATGCTGACGGCGGTGGACAGCCTGATGCTCCCACACCGGCACAGCAAGCGGCACCTGCACCTAAACAAGCAGGAAACCCAGCAGTACAAAGCCTTAACAATTACGTAAAAGGCGTTGCCGCAGAATTAAATAAACCAGGTGCAAACAAAGTTGCACTTACAAAAGAGCTAGTTAACTTCATGGCTGACAGAAAAGGCACACCAGAATGGGACAATGCTAGTGATAGCATGAAAGTTATTTTAAAGCGTGCCGGGTTAGATCCAAAGTTTGCAAATGTAGCATTGCAAAGACTACAAGCAGGACAAACAATGGAATCTATACAAATGCTATTCATTAATGCACTACTAGAAGAATTAAATCTATCTTTTGGTGATTTAGATTTAGTTGAATCGGTGATCGATGTCGAAGGCGTTAAACATTATGTTGTTGAGGACACTTCATTAATTCAATTAAGAAAACTAGCAGGTATCTAAAATGAAATTTGTAGAAATCTCCAAACCACTCGTTACACAAATTATTAGCGAGAGCCTGCTAGTAGAAGCTGAAGGCAAGAACACTCACCTTGAGCATCTTGAAGATAACATCTTCAACAAAGGCTTTGCCGGTGCTAAAGAAGCAATTAACTATCTATATAGCTTACACGAAATGCTAGAAGGCCACAGCAAAGGTGCAGTAAGCATGACCACTAAGTGGGACGGTGCTCCTGCTATCGTTGCTGGTCGTGACCCACAAAGCGGTAAGTTCTTTGTCGGCACTAAGGGCGTATTTGCACAGAATCCAAAGTTAAACTTTACTGTAGCAGACATTAAAAGGAATCACCCGGCAGAAGGCTTACAGGATAAACTAATTGTTGCACTTAAGAATCTCAGCAAGCTAAAATGGAATACAGTAGTACAAGGCGACATGCTGTATACACGTGACGATCTTAAAACCGCTACAATCGATGGCGAAGAATACGTAGTATTCACACCTAACACAATTACGTATGCTGTACCTACAAGCAGTAATTTAGCCAAACAAATTCTCTCATCACAGATGGGTATTGTATGGCACACAGAATATCCAGGTGGTCCTACACTAGCAGATACTAAAGCTACATTTGGTTTTGATAGCAGTCAGCTAGGCGCTAATCCAGCAGTATGGCATCGCGATGCACGTATTCAAGACCTAAGTGGTACAGTTACGCTAACTGCTGAAGAAAGTAACGACATTATGGGTGCTATCAGCGAAGCAGATCATTACATGAATAGTATTGATCAGCAAACATTTAGTTGGCTAGAACGTGGCACAGATGTTATTGGCAGCGACTTTGTACAACAACTTAAAGCACACGTTAACAATGCAGTTCGTGCCGGTGCTTGGGATAATCCAACAAAGTTTGCACAAGGCTTTGTACAGAAGTACATTGACTACATGACTAAGACTATTGAGAAATACAAGACAGCAGCCAAGCAAGAAGAAGCAAAAGCTAAATTGGTTACTGGCGTTAAGTTTATTAAAGAACATGTAAAAGAGATTGTTGCTGTATATGACTTATACCTTAAGATCATTGAAGCAAAGGTCAAGCTAATCCGTAAGCTAGAACAGATTCGTCAGATTCCAACATTCAAGCAGGAAGGTGATGCGTTTGTTGCTACCAACGAAGAAGGCTTTGTTGCTGTTGACCGTATGGGCAATGCACTCAAACTAGTTGATCGTTTAGAATTCAGTAGACTAAACTTTGGTAGCGGCAAACCCGGAGCCAAGTAATGGAACTTGAGCTAGTCAACAAAGAGTTGTCAGAAGCTAGGCTGTATCGTTACAGCCATGGTTTTAACAAAATGGATGCTAGGCAAATTGCTAATTTGCTGTATCTATATACACTTGCTGTATACATGCTAAGCCGCGATGAGGACTACGGTCAAGTGGGCATTGACTATGCAAAGCTAACATCGCAATATGGTCCGTACGCATTGTTTAGAACACACGCTACTGATTTGTACATGCTAGCATATCAAGTTGCACATCCAGATAATCGTCACACTGACATCAGTGGTAAAGAATTATTTGGTAAGTTGATGTTTAACAATAGACTACACTGGAAGTTTATTGCAGACATTGCTAATGGTACATTAACTGAACCGGGCTTATATTTTTATAGACTTGAAACACAGTTAAAGATTAACGATAGCAGATACAAAGAATGGCGCAGATTACTCAGCGATTGGGGTAATCTAAAGTATTCGCAACGTCAGTTGGTAGTTGCCAAAGTATTGCAAGAACTAAGACGCAACGGCCGCGGCAGCGAGCTAATGGTTCCACTAACTAATCTTGTACGAGACAGAGATTTAAAAACAGCCGCAGTAAGCTATCCAGATTCTAGAGCATATACTCCACCAGAAGAAAAACCCAGTGTTGCTAAAGGACTAGTAGGTGCAGCCTTAGGCGCATATGCAGGTCGAAAGCTAGCACCAAAGGTAGCACAATATGCGCAAAATAATCCAGCTGGATTTAAAAATGCCGCTACTGGTATAGGTGCTATTGCTGGTTACTGGGCAGGAAGAAAAAAGAGATAACCATGCGTATAAACGAATTGTTTGAAGCTATTGATCAAAAGGAAGCTGACGAAGTATTGCGTAGTTTGGTTGCTACTGGCGACAGCGTTACTGCAAGATACTTTATGCAAACACGCTACGATCCACGACATACCAGCATTGACAGCGCACAACGAGCAGCCGAACGCATGGCTAAAAAAGAACAAGATCGAAGCAGTACATCTAATCCTGCACCAATAACAACTAAGCAACAAACACCTCTATCTGCACCTAAGGCTAAAAAAGATGAGCCTAAAGCTAAAGACTTTGAGCCAGCAGCAGACAAAGATAGTTTTAAATTTGATCCAGATTTTATAAAGAATTTTAAACCATTTAGTGGTTTTACTAAGGCTTTTAAAGCAGGTTCGGCATTAGCTAACAAGTTTTATAAGTAATTAAACAGCAATTTTTGATAAATAAAGTTATAACTGTAATAGACAGTGAAAAATTATTAGGAGAATATCATGGCTCAAACAAGAGTAAACGGTTCAGCCGCAGAAGGTCAGTTTCTAACTGGCGCACTAACATGGTTCAAGATTGACGAAGTAGACGGTTCAGCAAACATTGCTAACTTTGGTTTCACAGCTGGTTCAGCAGATCCAGGTGAGAAGGTACTAAATGCTTTCGCAACAGTTGCTAACCCAGTAGTTATCGAGAGCGGTAACGCTCGCGTAATGTATGCCGCTACAGAAGTACCAGGCATTACAGCAGCTTCACTACAAACAGCAATCCGTAGTGCAACAGGTTACGCTAACCTAACAGTTACAGCAGGTTCAATTACTGTAGCTTAATAAGTTTTAAAACTTATGAAAAAGCCCTCGCTAGTCGGGGGCTTTTTTTTGACTGCGGCTTTTGCTCCACTTGTGATAAATATATGAAAGTTGGAGAGACACATGACACTAACACGATCAGGCGCAATGGGTAGTGCAGAAGTAGTAACTGGCAATATTGAGTTCTACACACTGTATACCACCTTAGACATTACACGCACAGGCAACTACAACGACAACAGTCAAAAAGACTTTGAAAGTGTTGTACAAGTAATTGGTTTGAGAGCTATGCCTATTATGATGAATGACCCTGTTTATTTAAATGGTACCGGAAGTCTAGTTTTAGAAAACTACGGCGCACCTACCATTACAGGTGCAGGATGGATTTACAAGTTTGCGTTTGAGCGAGCTGCCGTGCATAGTATACAGACCTTAAAAGACGAACTACATGGAATTGTGTTGAATGATGGTACAATCGATACCAAAAATACAGTAAACATGGAATTTACAAAACAGGATCTGCTATAAAATGTCTAAAGAAAACACCAAAGAGAAACCACAAGCATACCTTGAAACAGGTAACTTAGAAGCGCATATTATCGCAGATATGTTGCGTATTGAAAACATTACTACAGAACTCAGGGACTTTAAACAAGGTACTGAGAAGCGTTTAGATAAATTAGAAAATTGGATTGTTGGTATTGTTGGCATCACTGTTACTACATTATTAAGTGTTGTAGTTGCAATTGTTGTTAACTTTATAGGAAAATAAAAATGCAAATCAGCGAACTACACGAAGATACAATAGTTGAAGCAAGAATGGTTTGGCGCCGCACAGGCAGCAAAATCAAACGTGCAGTTCGTTGCACCGGTGGCCGTCGCAAAGGTCGTGTAGTTAGCAAAGCAAGTCAATGTAGCGCACCAGTAGATTTTAAAAAACGTCTAACACTAAAAAAGAACAAAGCAAAGATGGGCAAGAGAATGAGCCTAAAAGCTAGACGTACTAAACGAGTTAACCCAGTAAGTCGTAGACTGCAATCGATGAATAAATGAGCATGCAATGAAATTTAAAAATATACAAACCTTAGAGCATTTAATTATTGAATACGGTTTACAACCCGGAAAGCCTACACCTGTTGGCCAACAGCAGACAGGTAGCATAGCAAAAGCTACATCTACTAGTCCTACTGTTAAAGGTCAGTCACCCAGTCCATCAACTCAAGTTACTCCTACAGAAAAAGAACCCGTAGAGCCAACTACTATTACTAAGCCAATCAAAGATATTCCTGCTGATACAGAAATCAAAGATAAGAGCGGTAAACTAGTAGGAACTGTGGTTACATCATTAGGCGACAAAGAAAACAATCCTGATGCAGTAGTAGTAAAAAATAAATTTAACAAGTATGACGTTGTAGATGCAGATCAGAAATTTGACATAGAGCAGGATCCAGAAATGGAAAGTCTAATTAACGAACTAGAAGAACTCAGCTTAGGCGAGCAATTAGCAAAGTTACTTACTGTTGATAGAAATTTTATCAACGAAGCATGGAGTAAGAAATACAAAGACAGCATTAACTGTAGTAATCCCAAAGGCTTCAGTCAGAAAGCACATTGCGCTGGAAAGAAAAAAACCAACGAGCGTAAAAAGAGCCTGCGTAATCCAAAGGATAATCCTTGCTGGGATGGATACAAACCAGTTGGTACAAAAAAGAAAAACGGCAAGACTGTTCCTAACTGTGTACCTAAAGAAAGTGTAGCAGAAAGCACACTAACTTATCTTCGTGACAGTGTACCAGACAACAGCAAAATTAGAATTCTAAATGACTTACTAAGTAAGCCATTTCCTGCCACAGATATTAAAGGTCAGATGAACGCATTTTTTGCGATACCTGATCCAAACATGATTAATGATTTCCGTCGTGCGCGAGCAGGCCACGGTGATGAGACTTGCTTGCGACCAATATTAAGAAACTACGTAAAGAAGATGCATCCTATGTTAATAAAACAAATCAACCTCAACGAAAGTGTTAAGCTAAAAGAGTACGACGATCTAGCAGCCGAACAAGCTAAGATTGCCGAAATTATTAAGACTCTAGACATCAGCGATGAACGCGATGCTAAACTTGTTGATCAGATCTGGCGTATCTTAAACAGCGAACATATTCAAAGTGTTATTGGTACTGTGGTAGCAAAGCCTATTGCTGATGAAACAGCAATGAATAAGGAAGCAGCCACAAAGGTTCTAACTAAAGTTATCTACCAAGTTGAAAGCGATTACAAAACAATTAAAGCGTTCCTTGACGATCTAGAAGAATCAGGCACAGCCGTAAACATTGAAGAACTTACTCGCCCTGGTGTAAACAGCTTTGCTAATATCTTTAAGAGTCAAATGGCCTTTGATGTGTTTAAAGCATTAATGCCATATGGTGCTGGTAAGCAAAAGAAAGGCCCGGGTGAGTTTGCTCTAGCTATGTTAAGCAACAGAATTAAACTCAGTGAAGGCGGCGGCGACATCATGGTAGACAAAGACCTAGTTGAGCTTAAGGCTAGTAGCAGTGAAACCAGCAGTGGTGGCGGTCGACTAGGCATGAACCCATTAAGCCAGCCACAAGTACTGTCAATTTTAACCAAGTACCAAAATGATATTCCTAGCATCATGCAACATATGCAGAGTAATGCTAGTTTAGGTCTCGGTAATGCTGTTCAGTTATTAAACAATGATATTCCCGTAGGCGACCAGCGCAGATATGATATTGCTTATGCTGTATATAGTGCATTCATGAGTGACCGTGCAGCCAAGTTCATTGCAAATAGTTTTAAAGTAAACTCAAATGCGTCAGCAGTACTTAAAGATTTTGCTATGGCAAACTACGAAGACTACCGAGACAAAGGTGGCTTTACTGCACTGCTAGGACTAGTACTCAATGCTAAGAAAACTGTTTACATTACCAGCGCACAAGAGTTCGCTGACTTCTTTGCAGGCCCGCATGCAGGCGCACCAGGTGTAAGTTTCATTCCAACAAAAGCTGGTCCAACAGAAATGTTCTTGCAGTTGAATATTAAGAAGTCTGGAAAAATCTAAATGAAGTTAAGTCACTTAGAGGAAGGGTCTAAACCCGCATCAATCATGAGTATAGGTAATAGACCTTGGCTGGTCCGCGAGCGCCTACCTTATGAACTTGATGATTTAGAACCAGTACTCAGTGAAGATGCAATGAAGTATCATTACAATAAACTTCACAAAGGTTATATAGAACGTTTCAATTCCAGCGAAGGTGACCCCGACTTTAACGAAGCTGGTGCTTTCTTGCACAATGTTCTTTTTCCGCAGTATACATTACCGCGCAGTGGTAATAGACCACACGGCTTATCCTCTAGTCTCATAATGGCTCACTACGAAAGTTTTGAAAACTTTAAGGATAAGTTTAAAGAAACGGCCATGAGTATACAAGGTAGCGGCTGGGTTTACTTAAGTAAAAAAGGTGAGATTAAGACTATTGCTAACCATGAAATTAAAAATGACATAGCTCTATTAGTTGACTGGTGGGAACATGCATGGGCATTAGACTATGAACACGATAAAGCCAAGTACTTAGACAACATCTGGCGCATCATTAATTGGGACGTAATCAACGCAAGGTTAACATAATGAGATTTGTAGATTTACAAGAAGGTCCAAACGACCCCGGAATTTTTAAAGCTATTTTTTTAGCTGGCGGTCCTGGCAGCGGCAAAAGCTATGTGGCTGGCCAATTAGGATTAGTTTCACGTGGACTAAAAGTAGTTAACAGTGACGATGCATTCGAATACTTGATGCGTAAACGTAATCTTAGCTTTGAAATGCCGCCGGAACAACAACCGGAACGCGACTTAGCAAGGTCACGTGCAAAAGAAATAACAACTAAAAAACAAGATATGTACCTAGACGGCCGTTTAGGACTTATTATCGACGGTACTGCAAAAGATGTATCTAAGATGGCAAAGCTCAAAATAGAACTTGAGGCTATTGGCTATCAAACAATGATGGTGTTTGTTAACACCAGTCTTAAAATTGCACTACAGCGAAACTTGCTAAGAGATAGAAAAGTTCCAAGTGAAATTGTTCTTAAATCACACAAGCAGGTACAAGAAAACAAAACTAAGTTAGCAGAAGTATTTGGTGAAAACTTTATTGAGATTGTTAACGATGAGAATCCAGACTTCAATACTCCATTAAAGAGAGTGGACAAGTTTATTGATTCTCCTATAACCGCACAGGCTCGTGATTGGGTTAGTAAGGCACAGTTACAAAAAACTGTAGCACAAGAAGACTTAACTAATAAAGTTATATATCAGCTTGATAAAAATGCACCAATGGACGACACTGAAGTGTTGGTATTAGGCGGCGCAGGCCGTTACAGTCTAGCAGGTTTACGTAACAAGGCTCGTAGAGAAGTAGGACAATTAGCAAAAGATTTAGAAGTGGATCATGGCGGAGCCTTCCGCGGAGCAGCACAGCATGTTAAGCAGTTGTCAAATACACTAAACACTGTGGTTGCAGCATATGATGAACTAAATGCTATTAGACGTCAAGGCGGTGCTAGAAGCAAAGGTATTCGCAACGAGGATGCACCACAAGGCAAGCCAAAAGTTTATGTAGACATGGACGGTGTTCTTGCTAATTTCTATGCGGGCGTTACTAGAGTAACAGGGCATGCCGAGCCACGTGCTATGGCACTACAAGATATTGAAGATACAATGGCTGGATTTGCTGGCACAGACTTCTTCTATAAGTTACCTAAGTACGATCAAGCAGACCAGCTTATTGCAATGGTCAATCAAATGAGCGGCGGTGACTGGTACATTCTAAGTTCGCCGCTCAAGTATGACCGAGAAGGCAGTGCCAAGCATAAAGCAGCATGGGTACGAGAGTTGTTAAAGATTCAACCCAAAGGCATGCACTTTACCGGTGACAAGGCACAGTTTGCTACACAGCCAGATGGTACACCTAATATTCTTATTGACGACTATCCTAAGTACCTAGAGAAGTGGACTAACGCCGGGGGCATTGGTGTTAAGTATAAAGGGCATGTGGGTAATATTGGTGATGTTAAAGCGACACTTGACAAGTATCTTGGTGCCGGTGTAGATGAAACTATTCGCAAAGTACAAGGCGGTTATAGACTACTAAGCAAGAAGGGCAAGAACCTAGGTACATATCCTAGCAAAGTTGGTGCAGAAAAGCGTGAGCGTCAAGTGCAGTACTTTAAGCATGTAGGTGAAAAAGCACCGGTAGAACCACATGAGCCCGGATATCAGCATTCTAATTTAACAGCACCTCAGAATACCTTAGTTGTTGACAAGTCCGACGACATGGACTTTTATAAGCTAGGTCAACATTATACAAGTTTAGCAAACTATGACAAGCATGAGTTAGGTGTTGGTCCTTCAGACATGACTATTACATTTGCTTCACCTGAAGAGATGGAACGTATGAAAGCTACACTAGACAGATTAGGTGTTGCGTGGAAAGATATTAGTGGTTCGCATGAAGAGCCGGAAATCCACACAGGCAAGCTAGGCGAAGATGTTTCGCAAGCTGACCTAGATGTTATTGAGCAATATGCTGATAAGCTATTCAGCAAAGTTGGAATCGACGTAAACTTTACTCGTCATTTTATTGATCGTGTAAATGATGCTCGTAATGTAAAACCTATCACACCTGCAGAATTAACAAGATTGTTTAAACAAGAGTTCAAGCGTTGGGGTAAGCCTATTGCACAAATGGGCCCAGATGCAGAAGCAGTAATGAAAGACATGCAAACTAATGTTAACATGCCTTTTGTTTTAAAGTGGGACAGGGATACACAGGAATTGGATTTAGTTGCAAAAACAATCATGCGCAAACAGGACTTCAAAAGTCCAGACCCAGTCTTTCCTGTAGAAAATAAAAAGCCCGGTAGACTATACTCAATCGTTAACGAGCTAGCTGATAGCCCATATGATTACATTCAAAATGTAAAGACGCCGGACAAACGTGCATATCGTTTCCAAACAGATGCTGGCCAGTTATATCGTGTGCAAGTATTCAACCGTCGTGGACCAAACATGTCCACAGGCGGTATCAACAACAAGCTAGAAATTCATTTTGATTTAACTGACATGAGTACAGGTAAACCCAATGCAGGTGTAACTGGTACAGGTGATGCTGTTCGTGTATTCAGTACAGTAGCAAATATTCTACAAAAAGAAGTTGCAGATCAAGATCCAACAGGTGTTATTATCGCTAGTAAAGCAGATGACGAAAGTAGAGTAAAACTATATAGAACACTTGCTCGCCGCGCTACAAAACTAATGCCGGGATTTGAAGTAGCAGGTGAGCATTCTGTAACTGGTGCAGACGGCAATCCGTATCTTACTATAGAGCTTGCAAAGAAATGAAAATAATTGACATTGTTGAAAACTTTGCAGATGGTAAAGTAAAAGGCAAAAGTCGTCCAGGCCGTGTAAAACGTGCTGGTGCTAGTTGTGCAGGTTCAGTTACTGATTTAAGAGCAAAGGCTAAAAAGTACGGCGGTGAAAAAGGCAAAATGTATCACTGGTGTGCTAACATGAAAGGCGGCAAAAAATGACGCTTGACGAAACAAATATGTTGCTTACATTTGATGTAAGTTGGTTGCTAACGCTGTGGTCACTGATGCCTCACTTCTTATTAGGCTTTGGGTTTGGTATAGCATTTTATTACATGTTTTACGATAAAAATTCATTAACTGAACTAGATCGAAAAAAGCATGATTTAGAAGTAAAAAAAGAATGGCTACGTATGTTAGCTGTACAAAAAAATAAAAGTAAGAAGTTCCAATGAAGATCAAAGACATCATAACGGAAACTACTAGCGGCGGAATAGCTGTAGTTGCACAACCATTAGGCGCTGTTATTAAGCGTCCAAACCCCAGCATCTATAAAGCAACAAAAAAGAAGAAGAAAAATGAGAGCCGTTAAAGACAAGTATGGTAACCTTCAGCTTATTGATAGATCGCAAACAGCTCTATTCAATAAAGTAGATCTTAACAACTTTTTAGACATAAGTACACTTGATGAAAGAGAACTGTATGTTGCAGAAGATCTTCACAAGAAGAACATTCTTCAAAAAGTTAAAAAAGGTCATATAGTTGGCTACAAAATACATGCGCAAAGATCAAAACTATAATGAGCAAGCATACCTTGCTGCCAAGCTAGATACTATAGCTGATCGCGTTATTAAACGCGGTGTGTTAGTCGTTGAAAAAAACCACGACGGTTTTTTTAATCTTGTTGACTACTTTAATAAAAGTGTAATAGTTGCTGATATACCATCAATTTCACTTGCTAAGTCTATCTGCGAATATCTAAATAATAAGCGCGACACTAACAAAAGAAAATTCTTTAACGATTTACAGTTATTAATAAACAGTTATCACAAGTTAAATAACGACTGTGTATTTTATAGACATACAATAAAAGTTGCCAAAGACATGATGCGTGTAGAAATTGCACTTACACGACTTGATGTTACATTAGTTAAACTAAAGAGTTTACACCAGCAGATGCAACATTATACAACTTAGGTTTTGTAGTTATGGCGTATAAAGCTACACCTAAAAGTTTAACAGATATCGATGCTTCATTCTACAGAGAGTATTTTTGTTTTGATGACATCAACATCGAAGCAATCAAAACATTATATATCGAAGGCATTAAAAATAATTCTACCGGATTTTGGAATCCGCGAGATAGCACAGGCGCCGAAGATATTATTGTCAGTGATGATTATACTGTATATAAGTACAATACTGCCGACAATAAGGGTAGATTAATAAGCCACTTGCGTGATGAGTTTGCAAAACAAAAACTCAAACAGTATAACTGGCTAGTAGACGATAAGCCGGTTGAAATAGAATACAAAATTAATCGCAACGGATTCAGATGCAATAATTTTACCAACGATCCTGGTATTGTGTTTGTTGGGTGCAGTAACACATACGGAACTGGTATGCATCTGCAGGATATTTGGCCTAGCATTGTAGCATCACATTTTGATTTAGAATCGTGGAATCTAGGCACACCCGGGATGGGCTTAACAATGAGCACATTTTACTTAACTAACTGGTACAACGATATTCCTAACCCTAGAGCTATTGTTGTGCTTGAGCCGCCGCCAGACAGAGTAGAACTGTACTATTTTAAAAATGAAAAGTTTGAAGTTGATATTTTTAAGAGCCTTCTAGATCAGTACGAAGTTAACCCAATGGTAAATTATTTGTATAGTAGTTTACCTTTTACAGCAGCTATAAATTATAGGCTTAACATTCAGGCGTTACGATTGCTGGCCAAGCAATGGAATGTGCCATTTGTGACAAAAACGCTGTTTCAATCCGCAACACAGCTAAAAACAGCACCTGACATCGAGACAGATTTTGCTAGAGATTTAATGCATTTTGGTAAAAATGTACATATAGCGATAGCTGAAAAAATGATAGAAGCCCTCAAGGACGAGGGTCTTTAAAATAAACTTTTATGATAAATAAGTGTTATAACTAGAACATCAAGGATATACCCATGTACTTAAAAGAGTTCAAACAACCGTCAGGTAAAAAGCTATTAAAGTTAAACAAGTTGCTCAAAGAGCACTTTGGAATCAGCATTTCAGCTAGCTTCCCTAAAAAAGCCAAACTAGTGGCTCTCAAGGAACATGCTGATAAAGCACTAATAACACTTCGCGGGTCGAACCTAAAGTTTCACCTAGAGCCAGATTATGCTAAGTTCTTAGGTATCAAGGACGTAGTTGAAACAATGATCAACGAAGGTATGTATGCTGAAAGCCCAGCTTACTTAGCTATGAAAGAAATGATTGAAAGCACTGTGCGTCAGCTAATGGACAGTGGTTACACTATGGACGAAGCAAGCAGTGAATGCATGAATCGTTATAGAATGGACAATCGCTTTGCTTATGACGATGGTCATGTTATGCCAATCGTTATCACCGCTGCTAAAAAGTACATGGAACAGTGCAGCATGGGTGAAGACTTAGCAGGCGGCGATATGGGTGCAACAGTAGGTAATACAATTACAGGTATGCCAGCACACAATCAATTAAGCTCAAAGAACGTAGCCGAACAAGTTCTACGTGTCCTAGCTAAAGAAGCAGGTGTTGATCTAGTTAATACAACAAGCTATGAAGCAATTGAAGAAAAACTAAACAACTTTGCTAAGGTAAGTGGCAAGAGCCGCGATGCCGTAGTTGAGTTTTTAAACAGCCTTGACGAAGCAGCATTGCTATCAGGTATTCAAATGTTTGGTCGTAAGATTGCAGAACAAAATGCATATAATCAAGCAGCCGCAGATGCAGCTCGCAGTGGTGCTAAGGAATTTGAATTTCCTAAAGGTTCAGGTAAAATGCACCCAACTAAGATGAATAAAGGCACAGCACATAAAATTGCTGGTTCCAAAAACGAAAGCATCTTAGGCAACTTAGTAGACGACCTACTCAATGAAGAAGTAGATGTTGAACAAGCCGAAGTTGTTATGGCAGTACGTGCGTTATCCGACGACATCCAAGACCAGATTGAGCGTCTAGGTCGTATGATTAACGAAGACCTTCCTGCAATTGCAGACAAGATGCGCGGCGAAATGGGCGCACAGGCAGCACAGAGTTTTGTTGATAGCACAACTCAAGTACTAAATCAACACTTAGAATCAGCTAAGGCTGCTAAAGCAGGTGTTGATAGTTCTGTTGCAAGCATTACTGGTGGTGAGGCAGTTGGTGGACTAGGCGATACAGGAGGCTTGGGAGAACCAAGTCCAGCAAGTTTATCTGAACCAGATATGCCAGAAGAAGAACCAACTGTTGATGTCAATGAGCCAGCGGCTGCAGGTCCAGAAGACGAACCATTAGGTCGAGCAGCGGTATAATGAGACTATACGAACTCTTTGTTAAAGAGAGTTATTACAACGACTTAATCGTTGCTGTGCAAGATTTGCTTGTTCGTATTATGAACAAAGGTCTTAAAGAAATCAGCACAGAACGATTTAAAAGTCTGTTGGCCAAGCAAGGGTACGTCACTACAGATGACGAGCTAATTGCTGCATTAAATGACAGTGAGTTTGTAACATCTGTTGACAGCGAAAAAATTGTACCCAAAGGTGAATTGCCTGACGATATGAAAGATGCAGAAGATTCTGTGGACGTTGGCAAGATGGCGGGCAATCAAGCTATGCAAGATATTAAGGCAGGTCTGTAATGGCAAATATTTTTGTGAATGCAACAACTGCTAGAAGAGATTCTAGAAATAACAGTGTAATACATGGCGAAGTACGCAGTATTGAAACCGCAGTTCTTGCTAATATTGATGCTGGTATTCTTTATGCTAACGTTACTAGTGGTACAACAATGACTGGTAATGTTTCGTATTACAATGCCTGGAATGGCGTAACAGACGATTCTACTAAGCTAGATCAAATTAACTATGTCAAAGATTACTTTGTTAACTTAGGTTACGCTGTATACATTGGCACTAATTCAACATCAAACAACACAATCACTTGGAATATTAGTTGGTAATATAAACGAGGTATTAATATGTTAGAAACATTATTTTGGGTCGTAGTTGGTGCATTTATTGGTTGGAACTTCCCACAGCCACAGTTTGCAAAGAACATTCAAGCAAAGTATCTACAAAAATACATTGATAAGGTAAAAGCCTTTTTACCATTTTTTAAATAAACTTTGACAATAGTTGTTAAGTATGTTATACTAAGACATGCTTATTAACAAATACAATTATCCAAAACTAAAGCGATTACAAACACCTGCTGGGCGACAGTATGTAGGCGATGATGCTGAACCTGTGCCCAGCGTTACTACTATTCTCGACAGTACTGCTGATAAAAGTCACCTTATTGAGTGGAAGAAACGTATCGGCGAAGACGAAGCTAATCGTCAAAGTCAACAAGCCGCTGGGCTTGGTACCAAAGTTCACACTGCATTAGAAAAGTTCATCCTGGGCGAAGAATGGGATAACTTTGGCAACAACATGGTCAGTATCCTAGCTGGCAAAATGAGTCGTGTAATGATTGAGCAAGGGCTAGGCAAAGTCGACGAACTTTGGGGTACAGAAGTAGGGCTTATTGCTAAAGGCTTGTATGCTGGTACCAGTGATGCTATTGGCGTCTATGAGGGCGAGGACAGCATCATTGACTTTAAGACTGCTAAGAAGCTGAAGAAGCGTGAGTGGATTGAAGACTACTTCTTGCAGGGCTGTGCATACGCACTAGCGCACAACGAAATGTTTGGAACAAATATCCGCAAAGTTAGTATTTTAATGGTAGACAGAGAAGCTAAGTTTGATGACTATATTATTAAGGGTGACGAGTTTGATCACTACTGCAATTTATGGGGCGAACGCCTTGCGCAGTACTATAGTCGCTAAGTTATCAAAGTGATAAATACTGTTAAGCTAGGAGACTTAACAGTGGCAAACGCAAACGTAATTATTTCGCGAATTCAAAATAGACGTGGTTTAAAGCAGGATCTACCGCAACCTTTACGTCCAGGTGAAATTGGATTCGCATTAGATACTAGACAAGTATTCATTGGGGCTGATCCCGATGACGCTACTAGTGGTGGTTATAACAAAGTTAGTGTGTTTGAAACAACAACTAACGCTAAAGATATTACCATTAGTATTGCTAATAACCAAATCATTGCATTCACTGTTCCTTTTAAGAAATATCCCCGCGGTACCTTTGACGGTATCACTGCTACTGCTACTTGGAATCCTACATCAAATACATACATTGGTTCTGGTGTTCCGGTCTTCTCAGAAAATATTACAGCTGGCGCAAGCAATGCCACAGGCATAACCAGCATTGTCACTAACTCGGCTTTTACTGCAACTGATATCCTAGTTCTTAAGAACGGTACATTACTAGTAGGTGACTCAGGTAATTCGACACCTGCGGCAAGTAAAGATTATAGTTTTGCAGCCAGCAGAGATAGTGCAAATACACATGTGTTAACATTTAGATCTGCTCCTAGAGCAGCTGACGAAATTGGCATTTGTTATTACAGTAATGCCGCAGTAATTGATGCTTTATCAAACGCTACAATTATCTATCCTGGCACAACCATTCAAAGTTTCTATACAACTTACAATATTCCTGATTACCTTAAGATTCCAGAAGAACTTGTAACTGTGAGTACAACAACTGGTCACGGTTTGATTGGATTGGAATATAAGCATATTGCTGTAACAGCTAACGGCACAGACAATATGGGCTCAACAACAGGTTTGACATTAGGTAATTTACTATTGAGTCGCAGTGATGACGCTGTGTTGACCACTACAACAGTTGACTCGGGTAACTCTACTATTACGTTTACAGTTGATGAAGGACATGATTACAATGTTGATGGACCTTTTGCATATGTTTATGTAACTGATCCAGATAATGCAAACGTCTATCTAAACGACAAATTGTTCCAGTTAACTGCTAATACTGCAAATACAATATCCGTTGCTGTTCCATCCAATGCCGCAACTACTTCTCGATCAGTAACTGCCGCAGTTCAAACAGGAAGTACAAGTAACATTGTGTTAACGGGTAATGCTGAAGGTGTTGCTGTTAGCACTAATGTATATATTATCAGCGATGCAAACAGTAATATCACTGGTGGAACGTTTAACGTTGTTTCAGCTAATACAACAGCATTTGTAGTTGACATTTCAAATGTCAGCTTGTTTAACTCAACACTAGATAGCAACATTAGTTTTGTTAACTACAATTCTAGCAATGAAGTTATTGCGTATAGCGAAGCACACGGCCATCTAGCAAACTTAGAAATAGATGTATCGAGCTCTTCTAATACAACTCAATTATCAAATACAACATATACAATTGGTGCAACTACTGCAAATACATTTGTTATAACAGGCACATCAGCTAATGTGGAAAATGTTACATTTAATATTACTCCTGATCTAGCTAATGTATATACAACACTTAATATTACTCCTGTACGCAGTGTTGATCTAAGCAGTGCAACAACGGTGTCGGCTGCAACCTCAAGTGTAAATGCTGTTGAAGATTGGCCATCAATGAATTTAATTCCAGGTTCGAGTTCGCGTGTATATCTAACACACAAAAATGCGTATAGTAGTGTAGGTATTAATTTTAGAATACATGAAGACCCAGCTACAACAACTGCTGGTGTATTTAAAATTGAGCCCGGTGAATACAATACTTCTACTACAGTTAAAGCAAAGCTAGAAACTTGGATGAATTCAATCTTAGAGTCTGACGATGTTAACTTGTTTACCAAAGTATTTGTTGGTGCAAAATATGCACTACCAAACGACGTATTAAGCATCGACGATTATATCCTAAATATTGATAATACCTTTGATGAAATCACATTTGATAGTCGTGAGGAATCTCGCGACTTTAATAAAACTGTTAATAATCTATACTTTGAGAGAACCAGTAGCGATATTAAAGGTTTAGTAAATTTAAAAACAAATATTGAACTGCAAACACGTACAGCGGCAGTAGTAGGTGACAAGACTGTGTCCTACACTGAAATGAACACAGCTACTATTCCAGCTGGCGGCGGAAACATCAATAGTATGACACAAAGCATTAGCGTGTACAACACTTATCTAATAGATTATACTATCACTGAAGCAAGTAGTGTTTCCGATGCAAAGTATCAACGCATAGGCACAATGTACATGTCAGGCAGATCAGACTTCAATGCTAACGGTGAAGTATTATTCAGCGATGTATCAAGCGAAATGGTTGATGATACTACAACCGGTAACGTTGTGTTTAGTGCAGCCTTAGTTAGTAATAACATTATTCTAAATGCAGTAAATAATGTTAACAGAGATTTATCAATCAAGTACCTAATCAAACGTTGGTCATCTGACCCAAGCTAAAATGGAAAGTTATGTTTACAAAAACACAGAGTCCAACTGCTCGCCTGGCAGCATGGAGATCATTCAGGCAAAATTTTCCCAAGGATGGAACAGCTGAAACTGTTATAGAAGCCTTTGAAGACGTTAAATTAACCACAAGATACGTTGACTACTACACACCAGAAAACTGGCTTGATGTTTTTGAAATAGTAAAAAATGGCTACTTTTGTCAAAGTGGTTTGACGTTGGTTATAGCTGCCACCCTAGTACACCTGGGCATCATAAAATCCTCTGACTTGCATTTTGAAGTGGTAAGTAATCATATCACAGGAGCCGATGGATTAATCCTCGAACACGAAGGTTTATGCTACAATTTCCTACCAGGAAAAGTTGTAGATAAAGAGTTTGTGGCTTCTAACTCAACAAAGTTTGCTGAACATATTATAGCAGCAGATAAACTTTGTTGTTGACATGATAAGTATTATCATCTATAATTAAAAACGAACACTATAATAACACAGGATGCATATGTCAAAGTCTATTCTTATTACAAAAAGAAACGGAACCAAGGAAGAGTTAAACCTAGATAAACTTCATAAAGTAGTATTTTATGCATGCGACGGTATTACAGGTGTAAGTCCAAGTGAAGTTGAAATCAAGAGCCATATCCAATTCTATAATGGCATCACCAGTAGCGATATTCAAGAAACACTAATCAAAAGTGCCGCTGACCTTATCAGCGAAGAAACACCTAACTATCAGTATGTTGCTGGCAGGTTAATTAACTATCATCTACGTAAGCACGTATATGGAGAGTTTCTTCCACCGTCGTTAACTGATATCATTAATGCAAATATTGCAAAAGGCTTTTACGATAAGGAAATTCTAGATCTGTATTCTGTAGAAGAGCTCAACGAGCTAGATGCTTATATTAAGCACGACCGTGATAATCTTCTAACATATGCCGCCATGGAACAGTTCCGCGGCAAATATCTTGTGCAGAATCGCGCAACTAAGCAAATCTTTGAAACACCGCAAGTAGCATACATGATGATTGCTGCCACACTATTTGGACGTTATCCAAAAGATACACGCATGCAATACGTAAAAGACTTTTATGATTCTACTAGCACATTTGACATCAGCCTACCTACCCCAATTATGGCAGGTGTTAGAACACCACAACGTCAATTCAGCAGTTGTGTGCTGATTGAAACAGATGATAGTTTGGACAGTATTAATGCGACAGCGAGCTCAATTGTTAAGTACGTATCTCAAAAAGCAGGAATTGGTATCGGCGCCGGTC